>Ga0209066_10001682_pt1 | contig 28681 bp, 26 predicted proteins | sample All_14_2_FD_187198 | JGI IMG/M metagenome (GOLD analysis project Ga0209066, IMG submission 187198) | Freshwater microbial communities in response to fracking from Pennsylvania, USA - Allegheny Zone_MetaG_DW_15 (SPAdes) (version 2) ...
ACTTAACCAACTGCAACGGTTGCATTTTATCTGACTTTGGATGAAGCAGTCCGTAAGCAAATCCATTGAAGAAAAATAATTCATCAAATCGGTAGTTTAAACTTAACTTATACCCAGTAACATCCAGAGTGGATTCTGCCAATGACTTTCCGTTGCTATCGAAACTGTAAACTCTGAACTTATGGTCAACATCCTCATCAACAAATCGGAATACTAATAAATTCCCATCGCTATCGACTAATAAATTGTAATAGTAAGGAGTGTTTTTTGGGAAAAAGTTAGGTTTGTAAACCGCGGCAACATCTTCCTTGTTAAGTTTATTAGCTTCAATCCTTTTTTCTATTCCCGACAAAAACTCTTTCTTTAAATCTTCAGGATAAACTGGTGCCTCAAAATCTAATTTGAAAGATTTTACAAGTTTGCCATCAACCGAGTATTCTTCAATGACTTTACTTGTATTGATTGCCACAACTAAGTTTCCGTTAGGTAAAGAACGCAACATCAAGTCGGCGTTAGTGAACATTGGAGAAAAAGAAAGCATATAATTATTCTTGTTGACCATAACCATAGCGCCTTCAGAAAGGTTGTCGTATTTCTTGATTATTTTTTGCTCCTCGGTTTCAGGGTCAATTATGGTAATAGCGTATCTTACTTTCATTCCCATTGGAACGTGTCCAACAAGAGCAATCTTATTGCCACAAGCAATAGTTTTCAGTGGCATATAGTCCACCTTAATGGTTTTTATGTAATTCCCATCTGTTGAAAATATTTTAATATGACCATTGTGTTCGTGAGTGAAAACATATTTATTTCCTATCACGCCTCCAAGGGTTGGTCGTTCACTGAATTCGCCAACACCCTTTCCTTTCTTTCCAAAAGTTAGGACTAATTCTCCCTTAGAGTTGAATTTTTGAATTGTGTACGAACTGTAATTTCCCACAAAAACACTCCCGTCGGAGGCAACTGCTATACTTTTATAATAGCCAATAGAGTTGCCATATGAAACTTCTGAATAATCGGGGAATATCTTCTCCCAATTTGCACCAACCGCAAAGCTGCTTTCAGGCTCAAGGGAAACCTTTCCCGATTTATAAATATCGAGCAAGGATTGACCATTTACAGAATATACGAATGCCATTACCATTAGAAATACCTTTAGTTTTTTCATAGTTCAAAATTTAAAGTTGATATTTACTTTGCGGATTGGCCAATCCTTTATTGTTTGCAAGTTTTTACTAAGTATGTGACACGTACTAAACTATCTCTTGATAATTCTTCGCACTTTACAACACGCATTCTCAACAATCGATTTGGAGACTCCAGTTCAGGCTGAAATTCGCTGCTGCTTAGGGCAACCCATTTGCAATCTTCCTCGGAAACTGAATTATTTGTTTGATGCTTGAAAAATAACACTGCAATTAATACCGATGCAGCAACACTTACACCAATAATATAGTTTTTAAAATTTCGAATTGTTGGTTTCGGCTTTTCGTCTAAACCACCAGCAAAGCTGTAATTTTGCATGATATTCAAAGACCCAATAGCAATCTCAATTCTTTTCCTTTTAGCCTCAACCCGCTTTTTACAGTAATCACATTTTTCGATATGAGCACTGAACAACAATAGTGTATCATCGTCTAGTTCTTTATCGATATATGCCTGAATCTGCCAGTCATTTAGACATTTATTTTTTCCAAACATTTTCATACAACCTCCATTTAAACCAACAGTTTTGTCATTTTATCAATCGCCCTCGAAAGAGTTTTTCCGACTGAATTCTCATTAATTTCAATAACAGCCGACATCTCTTTGTAGGAAAAACCTTCTTTGTAAAGTATCACCAGAGCCCGCTCCTTTTTACTTAGTTTATCCATTGCTTTGCGCACTCTCAGAAATTGTTCACGTCTCTCTAAACTATCATCAACATCAACTTGAGTAATCAGAAGGTCACCATACATTAACCGTTGCTTCCTCTTGTGAAGATTGATGCATCTATTGTATGCCACCCTATAAATCCACGCTCGAGGATTAATTAAATCGACCTGCTTTGTTAGCCTTTCAAATAACTCGGTGAATACCTCCTGCGCAATATCCTTGGCATCGTCGGAATTGCCAGTCCACTGCAAGCTGAATCTGTAAATACAAGAATAATTATCGTTATAAAAACTATCAAAATTCATAATCAGAAATCACAACTATAAGACAAACTTAAATGGGTTTTGTGACATGGTAGATAAAATTATTATAATAACTAATACTGAAAGGCTACATAAAACCTATCAGGAAAATATGGAGTGTGACAAAGAGTGTTGAAAGAACAGCGGCAGAATTTAGCTCAGAGCGTATTCCACCGCCATTTCGGCATGTATTTTTGTTGTGTCGAATATTGGAATCGATACATCTTCTTGTTTTATTAGCAAAGGAATTTCAGTACAGCCTAATATCACTCCTTCGGCTCCATTTGACTTAAGCTTTTCAATGATTTTGATGTATTGCTCCTTCGATGGTTGCTTAATTTGCCCTTGGCAAAGTTCGTTGTATATAATTGAATGAACTGTGTTGCGTTCGTCATCATTTGGAATAATTACATCGATACCATGATTTGTTGCCAACCGTCCTTTATAGAAATCTTGTTCCATGGTAAATTTTGTACCGAGCAATCCTACCTTCTTAATTTTACCTTCCTTGATTTTTTTTGCAGTAGCATCGGCTATGTGAATGACAGGAATTTTTACATTATTCTCAATGTCGTTCACCATACGGTGCATGGTGTTGGTGCATATTACTATAAAATCTGCACCGCCTTTCTCTAGTCTAGCTGCTGCATCAACCATAATTTTAGTAAGAGTGTTCCAGTCTCCAATATGTTGTAAATGCTGAATTTCGTCAAAATCAACAGAAAACATAAGGCTTTTGGCCGAATGTAGTTTACCTAGTTTTTCTTTAACAGTTTCGTTTATTATTCTGTAGTATTCTAGGGACGACTCCCAGCTCATTCCTCCAATAAGTCCAATAGTTTTCATAGTTATATATAATATTGATAGTTTGATTTTATTTTTAGAGTGACTATTCTTCTCTTAGTTTATTCTCTTCTTAGTAGATATAACTTGTGAGTAAAATTAAGCTCATTATATACGGTAAATCCAAACCTTTTGTAAAAGGGTAAATTTTCGGGCATCGATGTTTCAAGGTAAATTGGTTTTTGGGTCGATTCACTATCCTTAATTATATCAATTAGTAATTTGCTGCCTAGGCCTCTATTCTGGTCAGTAGGATTTACTCCAATAAACCACAAGTAAATAATTGGATGTTTTGGATAGTTGCTTTTGATTTTTGAGTTTCGGCTAAGCACTTTTGCCATATTTAAAAGGCCTATACACTGGAAAATTAATTTTAGATCAAGCTTAATTGTATGAAAGTTTGTTCTTTGCCTATCTGGGAAAAGTGTCAAAGCACATGCGTTCTTCTCATCGCTTAAGTACACCTTTCCATAACGCAAACATAGCTCAAACGAATATTCCATAAGTGTTTTGATACGTTTTTCCCTTTTCTTGTCCTGTTTCACAACGTAGTTAACGCTATTGTTTTTCTTAAACGATTGACAAAGGATATCTACAACAGTTGACTTGTCATTTGAGTTTGCAATAATCATGGCAGCTTGTGTTTGGTTTAAAAAATACAAAAGCGTAATCAACAGTAATTACGCTTCTGTATTGAGTACTAATTTAGTGTTTTTTTATTTGTCGTTTAAATATTTAATGCCTTCACCTTTAACAAGCCATGCAGTTCCGAAAGCGATAAGCATTATGGACTCTAGGTAAAATGTAAGTCGATTGATGGCTATTGCTGGATTGAAGTGCTTGATTACATTGTAGGCAATTAAGATAAGTATGCACGAGAAAATTATAATCCCACAGTATCTGTAAATTTTATTACGCGAGTACTTTTTCTCGCCTTTCAGAATAACATCCTTATGAGACAATGTGAACTTAAAGTAGCTTAAATATGCCATTGTTGAAAAAAGTAGCCCTGCCGAGATGAAATGAAAGATTCGCCACCAATGATCCCCGTCTGTGTAGAATACTATGCAATTTGGGCACGCATCGCCCAAGTTTAACTGCATTGGAATAAACGCAACGCCAAATGCGCAAACACCTGCAAAATTGCATATTTTACTATCGCTTTCGCCAGGATAACCTTTGTATGCGAAAAGAAACAGACCCACAGCGCATAGTGTACCTGTAAGGTAACTTCCCACTCGGGTATAGTAGTACTGACTAATAGAGTTTTGAATAGGACATGTTGTAATGACAAAAAGTGAAATTGCCAGAATAAAGGGGAGGAGAATTCCTAGCCAACCTACGGCTTGTCTTAATTCCCTAAATGTCATAAGGATTGGGTCTGTTTTTGGTCTCATAGTTTTGGGTTTTTAGTTGTTTGTGTTCAATAAACTGATAATGGATGCAAAAAATGGAATCAATGTTTTATTGGGAATGGGTGTAAAATGTTACCTGCTAATGTTTCATCATTTTTAAATAAAGATACTCCAATCGAAGCGTTTAGGCCATTCTATTACTGAAAAAAGCGTAATCGCTAAATTACGCTTCATGAAATGTATTTTTTACTTTATACTAATCGGCTAGTTCTTTCGAAAGCGACCGAATAATCTCCTCGGAGCTCAATCGCATTCCGTTGGGTGCCGCTAATAGATTATTGAGCGGAATTAAGGCGTATTTGCCAAAAACGCTATTACCAGCAGAGTCGAGTTTTGGTCCATAAGTGCAGAATGCTCCACGACCAGGGTCAACATTGATAATTAGTCCGCCAACACCACTTTTGCACGATAGCGCACGAGCACCAGCCGCTAATAACGATATTTCGCCTGTATGTTCGTAAAGTCCATAGGTGTTCATTGCATTAATTGCTCGTACAATATTGTCTTCCTTTATAATTTGCTGGTCGCCTTTTCTTCCTCCATTTGCCAATACAAGACAAGCATTTGTGATATCGTAAGCGGTTACCCCAATGGCACAGGCTTTTGTGTAGTATTCGAGTGCTTTGTCGCTAGAGTTTTCGTTGGAGAAACGACCTGTCTCTAAAAGCCTTTGCGAAATTGCTCTGTTGTTTCCATTAGTTTGCATTTCCGTTTCAAAAACGTTGACCATAACCTCAAGGTTATCGTTATCAGTTAGCACTCGCATAAAATTGATGAAATCATCAAAATTTACAATTGAACCAGCCGATGATATCGCCCCAGCATTGTTGAGTGGATGACCGGGAAGGTTTTTTCGTTGATCGGGTTGCATTACCGCATCGGTGTTGAATTTAAGTGCTGTAGCTTCAATAAACGATATTTGATTGGCAGGCACACCCTTTTCGAGAGCGTAAATATAAAGGAATGGTTTTATTACTGATTGAATACTAACCTTTACATCAACTCCATTTCCAACACCAAGAATATTCTCTTTTAAATCGCCAATAACTATTGCTGATTTACTCGCATCTACCTTTGTTAGTTCGGGAATATACGAGGCCAACTCGCCGTACGATGCCATGCTATTTGCCCACTCGTAAACCTCGTTAAGCAAATCGGTTGTAATTCCCATTTCTGATAATGTTGGGCTATCAGCCTTACTTTTGCGGCTTTCAAGTATATGTTTGAGTAACTTTTCTTTCATAAGTTTGCTAATAGAATAGTTGTCAAAATTATGTATAATAGTAAACTGAGTGTGGATGTAAGTCATATTCTTCAACATAAATTAGTAACTTACCAACTTATAGCCATTGAACATTGGTATGTAAAAAATGTTAATCAAACTATTATTAAACCCAAAAACTATTTAAAATGAAAAGACAATTTGGTGAAACTGTTGAGGGATATAATATCCCTGTTCTTAACGAACGTGAGATTAGAGCCGCAGCAGGCATTCTATTTCTATTCACATTCCTATCGCTTATGTTTATTATGTTTAAGGGTAACTTCCTGATGATAAAGTATGTGATTACAATCTTTATGCTCGATTTTATAATTCGTGTGTTTGTAAGCCCCAAGTATTCTCCCACTCTAATAATTGGACGGTTAATTGTAAGTAGGCAGAATCCAGAGTACGTTGGCGCTGCTCAAAAGAAGTTTGCTTGGATAATTGGCGTTGTTTTGTCTGCAGCAATGTTTGTGTTGATGGTTTTGGTTAACTCATACAGTATAATCACCGGACTTATTTGTTTGGTTTGCTTGATTTTCCTGTTTTTTGAGTCGGTTTTTGGAATTTGCCTAGGATGTCTTTTCTACAACCTATTCTACAAGGAAAAAGCTCAGCATTGTCCTGGCGAGATTTGCGATGTAAAAAACAAGCACGAAATCCAAAAGATATCGTGGCTACAAATTATTGTTGTGCTTGGAATGGTTGGTTTGGCTATTCTGATTGGATTCCTGTTTAACGACTTTTTTAGCATTAAACCCCACGATTTGTTTGGAAATGTGGGACACTGATAGGTATATGGCAAAATAAAAAGCGCAAGAATAGTCTTGCGCTTTTTATTTTTATAAGAGTGAGTTATTTTGTCATTGGTAGATATTTTGCTCTGTTTTCAATTATCACCCAAATGTTAATGGCTAAAAGTACAATTGCTATAGGCAATCCTGATGGTGCATTAAATATGTGCGTAAGCACAATACCCACCATAATTGGGAAAATAACTATTGCTCCAAGTGCTCTAAACTTTGGAATCATAAACAATGCACCACCAACTATCTCAACAACTGCAACAAGTGGCATTAACCAGCCAATTGTCATAAATGCAGTCATCAACTTTACCATTTCTGAGGGTAAATCATCGGGAACAGGCATATAGTTCAGAAACTTATTCAGCCCAGAGTTGATAAACATAAGGCCAAACAGAATTCCAACAACCAGTAAAATTTTCTTTTTCATAGTTAAAGTTTTTCTATATAAAACAACTATTCAAAACTTTAGTTCTATTCATTTGGCTAATAGTTAATTGGTTGCGTTGTGTTCGTTTTCTTTTGCTTTCCTGATACTATAAATCAACCCAATTAGCGGAGCAAGGAATATAACCAAACCTAACCCAAACATAAAAATATGTTCACCTTTTATTCCAGGTTTTAGAATTGCCTCATCAACCTTGTTGGGATTGTAGTAAACCGTAACTTTTGTATTAACAGGATACTTATCGGCCTCCACCTTGGCATCGCTTTCTATTTTGTACTGAGCGTAGTTGGTTAATCCTACCTTATCGGATATGTACTCAACGGTATCAAGAGTGTAAGCGTAAACAATATGAGGAACATATCGTGAACTCCGTGTTACCTCCGATGTAATAATTGTTCCTTCGGTAGTTGGCCAACTTTTGGTTGAATGGGCATCAATGGCATTATTTGTGGCAAAGTAGGTTAAGGCCAACCCTGCTAAGCTAGCTAGGATTATTATTAGCATCCCCGATTTTGTTAGTGGCTTTTCCATATCTTTTTGTTTGAGTTAATGGGTGTCTATTTTAATACTATTCAATTTTGATGATGTACAGTAGCCCTCCAATATCCTTTACATTGCCTTCGGGTGTTTTAACCTTGATATTCTCAAAGAAGATTTTGGTGGTTTTCATATTCTTATTCTTTAGGGCTTCAATGGCATTCATCATTTCTTGGGTTATTTTATCGGAACTACTCCTAAATTCCCTGAGGAATCCTCGGTCCATAATATTTAGTTGAAAGCCCGCAACCGTATAATCTTTATTGCTTACGGATAAATTTTGTATGCTCAAGAAATTTTCGATTGCAATAGTGTCGCCGCCTTTATGGCCATCGAGAAATACCTCTATATTGGTTTGGCCCGAGGTTGTAGATACAATGCAACTGGCAATAGCCAGTAAAATTAGTTTCCTCATAGTTAAGGATTTTGTTTTTTAAAATCCAGTAATATGATAAAGTTACACAGAAATTTCAGAAAAGTATTGTACTACAAGATTAGTTTTGATTTAGGGCGGATTCAAAAGAATAAGGGCGTTGTTGGCGCCCTTTTCTGTTAAAATGGATTGCGTTAATGCCATTTTAAAACATTCGTGAACTCTGCGTAAGCGTTCAATTAATTATACGAAATCGGGGTTGCGGAAGTTTAGTTTTTTAGAATTTTTTTTGAATAACTCACCCCCAGCCCCCTCTCTGCCAAATAACGGCAATGTTGCGTAAGAGAAAGCCTATGTTCAGTGCAATCCCCTCTCTATCGGTCAGATAGAGAGGGGTAGGGGTGAGTCTGTACCTTAAGCCAAACCCTCAACATCATATATGAAAAATCTTTGAAAACTGCACTTGAAAGCCATTGTTTAAAACTACTTTTTCAACATCCACCCCAACCCACTATCTTTGCGCCCAATACGTGTGTATAACTCTGTTTTTCTGCTAAACGCCACATTCTCAACCAGCTTTTTGTCGAAAAGTTATTAACAATTTGTAAAAAAGTGGGAATAAGTGGGTGAAAGTGGAAAATTTCTGTATATTTTTACCAATTGAAAAATTGGTAGAAAAATGTCCTCATTCATTGGCGATTACGATTGCAAAGTTGACGAGAAGGGTCGCGTACTCTTCCCCTCGGCGCTGCGTAAGCAGATTACATCTGCTGCGCCCGATCGGTTCGTGGTGAAAAAGGATATTTATGAGGAGTGCTTAGTGCTCTTCCCTATGGAGGAGTGGGAGCGCCAAAATGCCCTAATTCGCAAGAATACCAATCCGTACAACAAGGAGCACAACCAGTTCCTACGCGAGTTTTACCGTGGAACCGCCGAGGTTTCGCTCGATGCCAGTGGTCGCTTGCTTTTCTCCAAGCGCCTGCTCGAGATGGTTGGCATTGAGAAGGATGTGGTGTTTGCCGGAATGAACGGCAAAATTGAGATTTGGGCAAAGAGTAAGTACGAAGGCGCACAAATGCCATCGGGCGATTTTGCAAGCCTAGCCGATAAGATTTTGGGATCAACAATTATAAAGGATGAGTAATGGCCTACCACGTACCAGTGTTGCTTGCCGAAAGCATAGAGGGTTTAAATATTAAGCCCAGCGGAACTTATGTAGACCTCACCTTTGGTGGGGGTGGCCATTCCCGTCTTATCATGGAAAAACTTAACCGCCAAGGGCGGTTGTTTGCTTTTGACCAAGACGAGGATGCTCTGGCAAACGCAATCGACGATAAGCGCTTTATGCTTATCCGTAGTAATTTCAAGTATTTCCGAAACTTTCTCAGGTATCACGGCGTCGATAAGGTGGATGGCATTCTGGCCGATTTGGGCGTCTCGTCGTTCCACTTGGATAGCCCCGAGCGTGGTTTCTCGTTCCGATTCGAGGGACCGCTTGATATGCGTATGAATCGTCGCGCATCGCTTTCGGCTAAAACCGTGGTGAATAACTACGAGGCGGAAGATTTAATGAAGATTTTTAGGCTTTACGGCGAGTTGAACGAGGCTAAACGCTTTGCCAACGCAATTTGTCGTGAGCGTTCAAATAGGCTGATTGAAACCGTGGAGGATTTGGCAGAATTACTTAAGCCTATGATTCCACAGAAGATTCAGAACAAAACTCTGGCTCAAGTTTTTCAGGCAATTCGCATTGAGGTGAACCACGAGTTGGATGTACTAAAAAGTATGATTCTTAATGCGGAAAAGTGCTTGGTGACTGATGGACGATTGGTGATTATATCGTACCACTCGTTGGAGGACAGGTTGGTGAAGAACTATTTCCGCAACGGAAATTTTGAGGGCGACGATAATCCCGATTTTATGGGAAATCGCACAGTGCCATTTGAACAGATTAACCGTAAGGTAATTATTCCAACCGATGAGGAGTTGGAACGCAATAGTAGAGCGCGTAGCGCAAAACTTAGGATAGGATGTAAACTATGAGTGAGATTAGCGAGCAACCGGTTGAGTTTATCGAGGAGCAGCAGCCACCCAAGCCCAAGGATAAAAAGGGCGTTAAGGTGAAGGATTTCCTCAGCGGAAATATTCTTACACACGAGAATATTTCGGCACAGTTACCCTACGTAATGTTCTTAGTATTTATAGCGGTTATCTACATAGCGAACCATTACCGTTACGATAGGTTGATGCGCGAAGACCAAAAGGTGAAAACTGAACTCAAGAATTTACGTGCCGAGTCAATCACCACCGCAGCGGAGTTGATGTTTATCAGCAAGCAATCGGAGGTGGTTAAGCTGGTTGAGGAGAAGGGGTTGGAGTTGAAGGAATCGACAGTTCCACCTAAAAAAATAAAGTAGGAGAATTCGAATATCGAACAAGGAACTCTGAATTAGTAATGATGAATTAAAAAAATAGCAGAACCCAAAACGAACAAGAACCGAGCGTATTTTGCGAGCTCATTAAAAATAATCAACTAAGCAAAATGTCACTAAAAAAGGAAATATTAACCCGAATTGCAGTAGTGTACGTATTTTTCGTACTGCTGGGGTTAGGCATTATTGCTAAAATCATCTATATACAGTTTGTTGAGGGGCATAAGTGGCGTGCAAAGGCTAAGGTTATTACATATAAAGATATCATTGTAACTCCTAATCGGGGCGATATTTGCGCTACCGACGGACGGGTTCTGGCCACATCAATTCCCTATTTCGATTTAAGGATGGATTTGCTTGCTGGCGGTGTTACCGATTCTGTTTTTAACGCCAATATCGATTCGTTGGCAATTTGTCTATCGAACTTTTTTAAGGATAGGTCGAGGTACGCATATAAATCGGAGTTGACCAATGCCCGCCGATTGGCTAAGAACAAACGTTTCTACCCTGTTGCGCCGCGTAAGGTGAACTACATAGAACTACAGCAAATCAAGAAATTCCCATTGTTCCGCTTAGGCGAGAATAAGGGCGGATTTATCCCAGTGCAAAGTAATAAGCGCATACTACCTCACTCAACAATGGCAGCTCGTACCATTGGTACTGTTAACGAGGGTGGCGTTGCCGTTGGTGTAGAGGGTGCATTTGATTATGCCCTAAAAGGCAAGGCTGGGTTGAGGGTTCATCAGCGTATACCTGGTAACAGTTGGGTTGAAGTGAAAAGTATGGACCAGATTGATGCCGAGGATGGCGCCGATGTTGTTACTACCATTGATGTGGAATTACAGGATGTTGCCGAGGCCGCGTTGCGTAAGCAGCTAGATAAACACAATGCCGAGCACGGTTGCGCAATTCTGATGGAGGTTGCCACTGGCGATATCAAGGCCATAGCTAACCTTAAGCGCGAGGACGATGGCTCATACTCCGAGATGTACAACTATGCCATTGGCGAAAGTACCGAGCCGGGTTCAACAATGAAAATCCCAACCCTGATTGCCCTACTTGAGGATGGCCAGATGGAACTGGAAGATACTGTTAATACAGGAAACGGAAAGTATAAAATTTACGATAGAACAATTGTCGACTCCAAGGAGGAGGGCCACGGAAAGATATCGGTGAAGGAGGTTTTTGAGGTTTCGTCGAATGTTGGTGTGGTTAAACTGGTGAATAGGTATTACAAAGGACGCGAGCGCGATTTTATTGACAGGATTTACGCGATGAAGTTGAATCAACCCCTAAATATTTCCATTCCGGGCGAGGTTGCACCTTACATCAAGTATCCGGGCGATAAGTACTGGTCGGGCATGTCGTTACCGATGATGAGTATTGGTTACGAGCTTAAACTAACACCTCTTCAAATTCTTACGTTCTACAACGCCATTGCAAACAATGGCCGAATGGTTAAGCCCCGTTTGGTGAAATCGCTGGTAAGGCACGGACAGGTGGTTCAATCATTTTCACCCGAGGTTATATCTACATCAATTTGCTCAAGGTCAACACTCCGTAAGGTTAAGGAGGTGCTTGTGGGTGTTGTGGATCACGGAACCGCTATGAACCTGAAAAATCCTCGATATAAAATTGCCGGAAAAACAGGTACAGCCCAGGTTGCAAAGGGAACAAAGGGTTATAAGCACGGCGGAAGGGTTAGCTACTCAGCATCGTTTGCAGGGTATTTCCCAGCCGACGACCCCAAGTACTCTTGCATTGTGGTGGTTAACTCGCCCTCCAATAGCGTGTACTACGGAAACCTAGTGGCAGGCCCAATTTTTAAGGAGATATCCGATAAGGTTTACGCCACCAGCCCTGAGTGGTTCCGCGAGGTTGACGATAGTGGAGATTTGAAGGAGATACCTCAGGCTAAATCGAGTAGCAGGGAGGCCTTGGCTGAGGTGCTTGATGAGTTGGATATTCCTTTCGAGAAGGCCGATAAAAAGGCCGATTGGGTTACCACCGAGCGCGATAGCGTTAAGGTTGAGTTGAAGAAACTGAATGTATCAAAGAAAACCGTTCCAAATGTAGTTGGAATGGGATTAAAGGATGCATTATTTCTGCTCGAAAATACTGGGTTAAGGGTTAAGTTTCAGGGCAGAGGCTCTGTTCGCTCACAATCCATTCAGGCAGGAACCAAGGTTGCTCCGGGAAGTACTGTGTTTTTGGAGATGAGTCTGGGGGAGAGTTGATAGAGTTATTGAGTTAATAGGTTATTAGGTTTTTGATGGATGATGAGTTAGTTCGATAAATTGAGGCAGTTTAAAGTCACCAGTAACGTGTCACTCGTCACCAAATTAAAAAGAAAAAGATATACTGAAAGATATATAGCAATGTTGATTACACTAAAAAACATACTACCAAAATCGCTCAAGTTCGATGCTGTTGGCGCGTTGGATATCGAGGTGGCTGGTTTAACGTTCGATTCTAGAACGGTCGACCGCGGATTTTGCTTTTTTGCAATAAAGGGTACTCAGGTTGATGGTCACCAGTTCATTTCAACTGCCGTTGATAAAGGTGCTTCGGTGATAGTTTGCGAGCAGATGCCTGCCGAAATATCACCCAAAACAACCTACATCAAGGTTGAGGATGCATCGTATGCGTTGGGTATGATGGCATCGGCATTCTACGGCATTCCTTCGGAGAAGTTGAGGTTGGTTGGAGTTACGGGTACAAACGGAAAAACTACCACGGCAACTCTGCTTTACAAGATGGCTGGCCTATTGGGCCATAAATCTGGCTTACTTTCAACTGTTGTAAATTACATTGGCGATACCGAGGTTCCTGCTACGCATACTACCCCCGACCAAATTCAGCTCAACGCTTTGCTTGCTCGAATGGTGGCCGAGGGTTGCGAATACTGCTTTATGGAGGTGAGTTCGCACTCAGTGGTGCAGAATCGTATTGCTGGGTTGATGTTCTGCGGTGGAATCTTCACAAACATCACTCACGACCATTTGGATTACCATAAAACCTTCGATGAGTACATCAAGGCTAAGAAACGCTTCTTCGATAACCTACCTACCGATGCTTTCGCAATTACAAATATCGACGATAGGAACGGAATGGTAATGCTACAGAACACTAAGGCTAAAGTGGTAACCTACTCGTTACGCTCAATGGCCGACATGCGTTGCCGTATAGTGGAAAGCCATTTCGATGGCACACTGCTAAACCTCGATGGCGTTGAGGTGTGGACGCGCTTAATTGGCGAGTTCAACGCGTATAACCTTTTGGCAATTTACTCAACACTTATCAGCCTTGGTTTCGAGAAAGGCGATGTGCTAACCAAGTTAAGTGAGGTTACTGCGGTATCGGGTAGGTTTGAGTATATCAAGTCGAATAGCGGCATTGTTGCTGTTGTGGACTACGCTCACACTCCCGATGCATTGGTGAATGTGATTGAGACAATTAAGAAGATTAAGGGCGACGACCAGCGTTTGATTACTGTTGTGGGTGCTGGTGGAAACCGCGATAAAACCAAACGCCCAGTTATGGCAAAGGTTTCGGCTGAGATGAGCGATATGGTTATCCTAACATCGGACAATCCACGTTTCGAGGAGCCCGAGGATATTCTGAACGATATGAAGGCTGGGGTTGATATCACCTTAACCCGCAAGGTTATTACCATTGTGGATAGGAAAGAGGCAATTCGCACAGCTTGCCTAATGGCAAAAAAGGGCGATATAGTTTTAGTGGCTGGTAAAGGTCACGAGAACTATCAGGAAATAAAGGGCGTTAAGCATCATTTTGATGACAAAGAAGTTGTAAGTGAAATATTTAATACGTTGTAGATATGCTGTACTATTTTATTGATTTTCTTCAACAGTACTTCGATATTCCTGGGTCTGGTCTATTCAAGTACATCTCGTTTCGTTCGGCAATGGCATTCATATTTTCGCTATCGTTTGCCTTGTTGGTTGGGAAAAAGATTATCCGTTTCTTACAGCGTCAGCAAATAGGTGAGGAAATCCGCAACCTTGGTCTCGAAGGCCAAATGCAGAAGAAAGGAACACCCACAATGGGCGGTATCATTATTCTGGCATCAATACTACTTCCGGTGTTGCTTTTTGCTGATTTAGCGAATATCTATATTATCATAATGATTTTAGCAACGGTTTGGCTAGGAATAGTTGGCTTTGCCGATGATTATATAAAAGTGTTCAAAAAGAATAAGGAGGGACTTTCGGGTCGATTCAAGATTCTAGGTCAGGTTTCGTTAGGCCTTTTTGTAGGTTTAACAATGTGGTTAAGTCCAAGCATTGTTGTTAGAGAACCTGCACCTAAAACAAAGGCTCCTACTCAAGTTGAAACTGTTGTAGCATCGGAGTATAATGGCGCTGAACCTGTAAAAGTTCTAAAGAGCGAGAAAACAACCAAAACTACCATTCCATTCTTCAAGAATAATGAGTTTGACTATTCAATGTTGAATCCATTTAAGGGAGAGTGGAGCGACATCATTACCTGGTTAATATTTGTAGTAGTTGTAATTCTTATTATCACTGCGGTTTCTAACGGGGCAAACCTAACCGATGGATTGGATGGATTAGCCACTGGTGTGTCGGCAGTAATGGCCACAACGCTCGGTGTTTTTGCCTACTTATCGGGTAACGTTATCTACGCAGAGTACCTGAATATAATGTATATCCCACAATCGGGAGAGTTGGTGGTGTTTATGAGCGCATTTATTGGCGCTGCGGTTGGTTTCCTTTGGTACAACAGCTATCCAGCCCAAGTGTTTATGGGCGATACAGGCAGCTTAACCATTGGTGGAATTATCGCGGTTTTCGCCATTGTGGTTCGTAAGGAGTTGTTAATTCCAATCCTTTGCGGAATATTCTTGGTTGAGAATCTATCGGTTGTAATGCAGGTTAGCTACTTTAAGTACACCAAGAAGAAGTACGGCGAGGGTCGCAGGATATTCCTGATGTCGCCGTTGCATCACCATTACCAGAAGAAAGGCTATCCAGAGCCAAAAATCGTAACACGATTCTGGATCGTGGCAATTCTGCTGGCAGTTATTACTGTGGTTACTCTTAAAATTCGATAATCAAAATAAAAACAAATAGTATGAAGCGAATAGTTATACTAGGTGGAGGTGAAAGCGGTGCTGGTGCGGCTGTGTTGGCTCACAAGCAGGGTTTTGATGTTTTCCTTTCCGATTCGTCGGCCATTAAGCCCCGCTACAAGGAGTGGCTCGATAAGTACAGCATTCGCTGGGAAGAGGGGAAGCACACCGAGGAGTTAATCCTCAACGCCGATGAGGTGATTAAAAGCCCTGGCATTCCCGATAAGGCGCCTTTAATTGTGAAAATTCGCGAAAAAGCAATTCCAATTATTTCGGAGATTGAGTTCGCTGGACGTTACACCAATGCCTACACGGTTTGTATAACTGGCAGCAACGGAAAAACTACAACCACCTCGCTTATTTACCATATGATGCAGAAGGCAGGGTTGAACGTGGGTTTGGCTGGGAATATTGGTAATAGCTTTGCCTATCAGGTGGCCGAGAACAACTTCGATTACTACGTAATTGAGCTAAGCAGTTTTCAACTCGATGGTGTTTACGAGTTTAAGCCCGATATCGCCATTTTGCTGAATATCACCCCCGACCATTTGGATAGGTACGATTATAAGATGCAGAACTACGTAGAATCTAAGTTCCGCATCACTAAAAATCTTTCGGAAGACGATTGCTTTATTTTCTGCTCCGACGATGCTGTGACTATTGAGCAGCTTAAGCGCATTGTGCTCAGAGCGCAGCAATTGCCATTCTCCATTAGGAGCAAGGATAACCAAACGTCGTGGATTGAGAACGAGCATCTATTCATTAATTACGATGATAGTGATTTTTGTATGTCGATTAACGAATTGTCTTTAAAAGGAAAGCATAACATTTACAACTCAATGGCCGCAGGAATTGCGGGTCACGTATTGAACATCCGTAAAGAGGTGATCCGCGAATCGCTTTCCGATTTTCAGGGCGTTGAGCACAGGCTTGAGCCCGTTTTAACCTTAAAGGGCGTTAAGTATATAAACGACTCCAAGGCCACCAACGTGAACTCAACTTGGTACGCATTGGAAAGCATGGATACCCCTGTGGTTTGGATTGTTGGCGGAGTTGATAAGGGTAACGATTACTCCGAGTTGATGGATTTGGTTAAGGCAAAGGTGAAATCTATAGTTTGCTTGGGAGTTGATAATGCTAAACTACATAAGGCTTTTGGCGATGTAATTAGCGTTATGGTCGATGCTCGTTCTGCAGAGGAGGCAGTTCAGCAAGCCTACAAGTTGGCTAGCCCAGGCGATACTGTTTTACTTTCGCCTGCCTGCGCAAGTTTCGACTTGTTCGAGAACTACGAGGACCGTGGACGTAAGTTTAAAGCAGCGGTTCGTGAACTATAGAGTTTTTACTAAATAAAAACTATGGTCTATGGACCATGGTCAGTAAACTAAAAAGATATGTCAACACTGTTTGGACGATATTTTAAAGGAGATAGAGTGATATGGACGGTAGTTATTATCCTATCGGCCATGTCATTGTTGGCTGTTTACAGTTCAACAGGTTCGTTGGCGTATCGTTTCCACGGTGGTAATACAACCTATTTTCTAATTAAACAGCTGATTTTCTTAGGACTAGGACTTTCAATAGTGTTTATCACACATCTTATCAGTTACAAGGTTTACTATCCGCTTTCCACTATTCTGCTTGGAATTTCGGTACCGTTGCTGCTTATAACGCTTGTTTTTGGGGCAACACTGAACCAAGCATCGCGTTGGTTGGAGGTTCCTGGACTTGGAATTACATTCCAAACATCGGACGTGGCCAAGTTGGCGCTGATAATGTATGTGGCAAAGATTTTATCGCAGAAACAAAAGGATATTAAGGATTTACGCCAAGGCTTTGTGCCGTTAGTAATTCCAATTGGACTGATTTGTATGCTTATTCTTCCAGCAAACTTCTCTACAGCAGCACTGCTTGGCTTGGCTTGCTGGATTATGATGTTTGTGGGCAGGGTAAACCTTAAGTACCTGCTTGGATTTACAGGTTTAGGAGTACTGTTGCTTGGTGCATTTATTGTGATTGCTCTGCAATTCAAGAATGTGGGTAGGGTTCATACTTGGATGAATCGTATCGAGAATTTTGCCAATGGCGATAATGGCGATGGAAACTACCAGGTGGAGCAATCAAAGATTGCCATTGCAACTGGCGGAATAATTGGAAAAGGCCCTGGACGTTCAACCCAGCGTAATTTTCTACCACATCCATACTCGGATTTCATCTTTGCAATTATTGTGGAGGAGTTTGGATTGTTGGGCGGAACAATAATTCTTTCGCTATACCTGATATTGCTATTTAGGTCGGCATTAATTGTCAAGAATGCCAAGCGAACGTTTCCGGCCTTTCTGGCCTTTGGGCTTGCATTGCTGATGGCGCTGCAGGCCTTGGTAAATATGATGGTTGCGGTAAACTTAATTCCGGTTACCGGACAACCGTTACCATTGGTTAGTATGGGAGGAACGTCGCTGTTCTTTTCAAGCGCAGCCTTTGGAATAATATTGAGTATTAGTAGGACACAGAATAAAACTGAACTATTCGATGGAGAAGAACCAGTTGAAGATAATAATTAGCGGTGGAGGCACGGGAGGCCATATTTTCCCAGCCATATCCATTGCAAATGCGCTGAAGGAGATTAACCCTGAGGTTGAGATTCTTTTTGTGGGTGCCGAAGGCAAAATGGAGATGGAGCGTGTACCAAAGGCAGGATACAACATTGTTGGCTTGCCAGTGGTTGGTTTTCAGCGAAAGTTGACATTGAAAAATGTGTCGTTTTTCTTCAAACTCTTCAAGAGTATGAGGATGGCGCGCAAAATTATTGCCGATTTTAGGCCTGCTGTTGTGGTTGGTGTTGGCGGTTACGCCAGTGGGCCAATCCTAAAGGCTGCTCAAAAAGCCAATATACCAACGCTTATTCAGGAGCAGAACTCTTACGCTGGAGTAACCAACAAGATGTTGGCCGCAAAGGCTTATAAAATATGCGTTGCATACGATGGGATGGAGAAGTATTTCCCAAAGGATAGAATTCTGATGACTGGTAACCCTGTGCGTCAGGATTTGGAGAAGTTGACCGCAACCAAGGAGGAGGCTTTAAAGTACTTCGATATCAATCCAAACCAAAAGGTGATTCTGGTTTTAGGCGGTAGCCTTGGTGCTCGTACTATCAACCAGAGTATAATGGCAAATATGACCGAGTTAGTCACACATCACGATATTACAGTGATTTGGCAAACCGGGAAGATTTACTACCTGGATATTAAGCAGCAGTTGGCAGGCTACAATGCGCATAATATTAGGCTATTCGATTTTATCAATAGAATGGATTTTGCATACGCTGCTGCCGATGTAATTATCTCACGCGCAGGTGCGGGAACAATCTCGGAGCTTTGCTTGGTGGCAAAACCTTCCATTTTGGTTCCATCGCCAAATGTGGCTGAGGACCACCAAACGCACAACGCAATGGCCTTGGTAAAGAACAATGCTGCTGTTATGGTGACCGATGCTAATGCAAAATTGGAGTTGGTGAATACCGCCATTGCACTGGTATCCGACAATGCTAAATTGAAGGATTTATCCGCTAATATTCTGAAAATGGCATTGCCAAATTCGGCGAATATTATTGCTGGAGAGGTTTTGAAAATATCGAACAAGGAATGATGAGTTTTGAATAACGAACAACAACCGAGCGTTTTTTGCGAGCTCATTGAAAATAATCAACTATCAACGAAATATGGATTTTGAGCAAATTAAACGGGTTTACTTTGTAGGGATAGGCGGCATTGGGATGAGCGCATTGGCTCGTTACTTTGTTCAGCGTGGAAAGGCTGTTGCTGGTTACGATAGAACATCGTCGGGTATAACCGTTGATTTGGAGAATATGGGCGTTGCAGTTCACTATACAGATGATATAAATCTTATTCCTACTGATTTTCGCTCATTGAATGGTACGTTGATTATTTACACTCCTGCAATTCCAGCGGAGCATACCGAGTTAAATTTCTTTAAGAACAATGGTTTTGAAATTATAAAACGCGCACAGGCATTGGGCTTTATTGCTTCGGCAATGAGCGTTTTGGGTGTTGCGGGTACGCACGGAAAAACATCAACAACCACAATGCTTTCGCACTTGTTGGGAAGTTCATCGGTTGGTTGCGATGCTTTTTTAGGTGGAATTTCCAAGAACTTTGGAAGCAACCTTGTTACGGCCGATAATGGCAAAAACTTACTGGTGGTAGAGGCCGATGAGTACGATAGAAGTTTCCTAAGCCTATTCCCGCATCTGGCAATAATCACATCGGTTGATGCCGACCATTTGGATATTTACGGAACCCACGAGCACGTTTTGGAGGCATTTGGGTTGTTTGCGGGTCAAGTTAAGCCTAATGGCTTTTTGGTGATGAAACAGGGTTTGAATTTCACTCCAAAGTTGGCCTCAGGTGTAAAGGTCATTACCTACGGCTTTACTAGCAATTCTGATGTTTATCCATCAAATATCCGCATTGTTGATGGTTTCTACAACTTCACCCTGAATACCCCAAACGGAAGTATCGATAATCTGCACTTGGGAGTTCCCGGTAAGTATAATCTGGAGAATGCACTTGCAGCATCGGCTGCTGCATTGGCAGTGGGAATTAGTAGCGATGAGCTACGTAGCGGTTTGCAAAGTTTCTCGGGTGTAGTTCGTAGGTTCGATGTGCAGTTCAAAAATGCAACATCAATATATATTGACGATTATGCACATCACCCACAGGAAATCAACGCAATGGTTGAATCGGTGCGCGATGTGTTCCCCAACCGCAAGGTTGTTGGAGTGTTTCAGCCTCATCTTTACAGTCGCACCCGCGATTTTGCCGATGAGTTTGCGCAATCGCTCGATAAGTTGGATACGGCAATCCTGCTCGATATTTACCCAGCACGCGAGTTGCCGATTGAGGGAGTAACATCGAACTCAATTTTAGAAAGAATGAAGAACCCAAACAAAGTGCTCTTGAGCAAGAGCGATATTTTGGAGTGGGTTGCAAAGAACGATATAGATATTTTGGTAACAATGGGCGCAGGCGATATCGACCGTTTGGTGCCTCAAATTGTGGAGGTTTTGAAAAGTAAGTAACATGAAGAAGCGTAGCAAAATCATACTATTCTCTTTGGCTTGGCTGATTTTAATCGCCTACTTGGTGTACGGTTTGATGTTCTCATCGAAACGGGCTAAGGGTGTGGTTTGCAAATCCATTGAGGTAGAGGTATTGGATAGCGCCGATTATCAATTCGTGAGGTCAGCCACGGTTAAGCGAATGCTTACTTCGTCGAAGGCAACGCCAATGGGTAAACCGCTCACCGATATCAACACTAAAAAACTGGAGGATGAGATTTCGGGGATGGTTGCGGTACGCGATGTTCAGGTTTACAAATCGCTCGATGGAAAGTTGCGTGTTACAGTTAAGCAGCGTCGTCCGTTGGTGCGTGTTTTCAACGCCACTGGGCAGAGCTACTATATCGACGATGAGGGGTTGATTATGCCAACATCGCCAAACTACACGGCACACGTAATGGTGGTTAGCGGAAACGTTAAGGAACCGTTTAAGGTTAAGCCCAACGTGAATGTGTTGGCGTGGAACGATAGCATTTTTGGGGGCGAAAAGCCAACGATTTGCCGAATCTACGATTTTGCAAAGTTTGTATCGGAGGACGATTTTTGGAATGCACAAATTGCGCAGGTTTACGTTAACGGAACCCGCAATGTGGAGTTAATTCCAGTGGTTGGGCCTCACGTTATACAGCTTGGTGGATTTAGGAATTTTAGAGTTAAACTCAAAAAGTTGATGGTGTTCTACAAGGAGGCACTACCAACTGAGGGTTGGAATAAATACAAAATAATAAACTTAAAGTATTCAAATCAAATAGTTTGCACTAAACGATAACACTATGGCACAAAGTAATGAGTATGTAGCAGCAATTGACCTTGGAACCACCAAAGTGGTAACATTGGTTGGCAAAAAGACTCCTAACGGAAAGCTTCAGATAGTTGGTCTAAGCACCACTGAATCGACCGGAATTAAGAAGGGTATGATTCAGAATATCGAGGATACCGTTAAGGCTATCGAAAAAACAGTTAACGAGGTAAAGATTGATACTGGAATCGATTTTAAGTCGGTTTACGTTGGTATTGCTGGTCAGCATATCCGCAGCATCAAGAACCGTGGATATATCAACCTTGAGTCCGACGATGTGGAAATTTCGCAGAAGGACATAAACAGGCTAATTAACGATATGCACCGCATACCTGTTGAGGCTGGCGAAACAATCCTACACGTTCTTCCGCTGGAGTACTTTATCGATAATGAGTCGGTTGATAAGCCTGTAGGTATGGTAGGCCGCCGCTTGGAGGCAAATTTCCATATTGTAATTGGCAAAACATCATCGGCAAAGCATATCGAGAAGTGCGTTAACCGTGTTGGACTTAACGTTAACGAGTTGGTTCTTGAGCCACTTGCATCGGGCGAGTCCGTTCTTACCGACGATGAGCGCGAGGCTGGCGTTGCTTTGGTTGATATTGGTGGTGGTACTACCGATTTGGCTATATACTACAACGGAAATGTTCGCCATACTGCCGTTATTCCTTTCGGTGGAAATATCATCACCCAGGATATCAAGGATGGTTGCTCAATCCTACTAAAACAAGCCGATTTGCTTAAGGAGAAATTTGGTTGCGCATTGGCCGATATTGCGCCAGACAACAAAATCATTACTATTCCTGGCATTAGCGGTCGTGAGCCTAAGGAGATTTCGGTTAAGAACCTTGCTGGAATTATTCAGGCACGTATGGAGGAGATTCTGGACTTTGTGGCTTATGAGATTAACCTTTCGGGTTACGCCAATAAGCTAAGTGCGGGTGTTGTAATTACTGGTGGTGGTGCACTTTTGAAGCATTTGCCTCAGCTAATCCGTTTCAAAACCGGGTTCGATGTTCGTATTGGTTATCCTGTTGAACAGTTAAGTTCCGATTCGTTGGAGGATTTCAACCAACCACAGCTATCAACCGCATTAGGCTTAGTGCTTCTAGGTTTAGATAAAAAGGTTGAGGTGATTGAGAAGAAGACTTATGTTCAGCCTCAGGCACAACCACAAATTCAACCACAAGAACAGGTACGACCTGTAGTTGAGAAGCAGAAGGATGAGTTTGAACTTGACAGCCCAGCAGAACGTCGTGGAAGTGGCAGAATGACTGCTATAAAGAATATGTTTTCGGGCTTATTCGACGAGACTGATACTGAGATGTAATTCTAGAGTGCAAACTAGATTTGATTTAAGTTGATGCTTTTTTGTTGATAGTTGATAGTAATACATGGTAAGTCACTAATCACCTGTCACAAGTCACAAATATCTTTTTAACGCTTAACAAATAAAACTATGGCCGACGAACTAATTAATTTCGAGTTACCGTCAAATAACGCATCCATAATCAAAGTGATTGGAGTTGGTGGCGGCGGAGGAAATGCGGTTAACTATATGAACCGTATGGGAATCAAGGATGTTGACTTTGTGCTGTGTAATACCGATGCCCAGGCAATGGTTAATAGTCCCGTTGAGTTTAAAATTCAGTTGGGAGCATCGCTAACCGAGGGGCGCGGGGCTGGTAATAAGCCAGAGATTGGACGTCAGGCGGCCATAGAGAGTTTACAGCATATTGTCGATTTCCTATCGAACAATACCAAGATGGTGTTTATTACCGCCGGAATGGGCGGTGGTACCGGAACTGGTGCTGCGCCAATTATTGCCAAAGCCGCAAAGGAACTGGGAATACTAACTGTTGCCATAGTGACTATCCCGTTCCGCAACGAGGGCAAAAAGCGTATTGCGCAGGCGGTTGAAGGTATCGAGAATATCCGTCAGCATGTAGATTCATTGTTAGTAGTGAACAACGAGAAGATTCTGGAAATATACGGCAACCTTAAAGTTACCGAGGCTTTTGCCAAAGCCGACGATGTGTTGGCAACAGCCGCCAAGGGTATTGCCGAAATTATAACAGTTCACGGCTATATCAACGTGGACTTTGCCGATGTTGAAACTGTAATGACTAACAGCGGTGTTGCGCTTATGGGCTCGGCACGTGCAACTGGCGAAAACAGAGCTCTTACAGCTGTTAAGGAAGCGTTGGAGTCGCCATTGCTAAACAACAACGATATTTCCGGCGCACGCAACATTCTGTTGAATGTAACCTACGGTCAGGATGAGATTACAATGGAGGAGATTGGCCTAATTATCGATTATGTTCAATCAGCTGCAGGCGACGATGCCGACCTAATTTGGGGTAACGGCTGCGACCCCTCACTTGGCGAGGATTTGAACGTAACAGTAATTGCAACTGGTTTTGGAACAAGCAGTATACCTGAACTTTACGTTCGTAACAAGGAGGTTGATGTGGTTGAACTCGATGGTGGAATCCGTTCCAACAGGGTTGAAACAACTCCTTACATTTTGGACGAAACCGAACGCAAACAGCCAACTCGCAGAACCAAAAAGCCCGAAACAATTGATACTTCACAGCGTGTAATTGAGTTTGATGTTGCTGCCGAGGAGTTTGAGGTTAGAACTGTTTCTACACCTCGCCCTGTTAGAGCAGAGGATGCTATGCAGCCAAAAACAACAGCAAAACCTACTGTTCCATCCAGTAAGCCACATCCTGCACCAAATGGTAATAGATGGAACAATATAGATGAGTTGGAAAGTATTCCTGCTTACAAACGTCGTAATGTTCAGCTCGACGACACCGACCATTCCAACACCAGTAGTTTATCGCGCACAACCCTAAGCGAGACTGATGATGGCGATATTTTCCTTCGTCCCGATAATTCATATTTGCACGATAATGTGGATTAAAAATATTAAGTTTTTTCGAGGGTGATTTTAAAGCAATCACCCTTTATTTTTAATCGAAGGTCAAAAACTCTCATGTTAAAATGTTAAGGGTCGAAATTTGTAATAAATTTGATTTCAGAACTCTAGCTTAATGGGACTAAACATAGGTTTCGAAGATATTAAGGGGAAAATAGCCGACAAACTTTTGCTGGTAGCCTTTATTGTATCCATACCCGCAGGATTAGTTTCAGGCATTAGGATTTTTACAATGGGGTTTAAAATCCTATTTGTTATAGACATTCTTATGGCCTTTATACTTGCTGCAGCATATTTTACAAGGACAAAATCAAATTATAGTATTAGAATAGCCTTCCTTATTACTTATGTGTTTTTAATGGGAGTGGTGGCTCTTAACACATGGGGATTATTTGGCTTTGGGCTTTTCATAATGTTCTTTTCAATAATCATCACAACTGTTTTTTTTGGATTAAATCGTGGCCTTTTGCTGCTGGGAGCGTCCGTGTTTGTTATTATTTCTATCACCATCTGCATCTATTTTAATTTATTTCAATTCCAATGGGATTTCAATAAGCTATCCTACTCCACCTATCAGTGGTTTTCAAGGGGTGTGTTTTTTACAACGTTTGCAACAATGGCCGTTGTAACATTGGGTATGGTTCATAAAAATTTCGAAAGAATAAATGCCGATTTAGCCTTAAGCGATGAACGATTCCGCTTAGCTCTTAGCAGTGTAAACGAGGTTGTTTGGGAAATAAATTTTGTTACTGGTAAAACTTTTATCAGCGAAAAGTTTTGGGAAATTCTACCTTTTGCCATGGAGGAAATGGCTATTGACTTCCGAAATTGGATAAATCTGATACATCCTGATGACGTTGAAATAGTCAATGATAAAATTCAAGAACACAGCAGAGGTCATTCTTCTCAACTTAATCTTGAGTATAGAATCAAGGATAAATTTGGCGGATGGCATTGGGTACTTACAAAAGGTCGAATTGTTGAGCGTGATGCAAACGGCAAAATTATTAGGGTTGTAGGAACTCATACCGATATCGGACCTCGTAAGGAGATGGAGCGAATTTTGCGTGAGAGCGAGCAGCGGTTTCGAATGCTCTTTTTTAACGCTAACGATGCTATTTTAGTTATTAAGGATGATTTAATTATTGACTGTAACAATCAAACTTACGATTTCTTTAAGTTAAATAGGGACGAAATTATTGGCAAACAACTCCCCGATTTCTTCCATTACAATCTTTTAAAAAATGAAAATCCTTTATATCGATACAATGAAATAAAAGAATCTGTTATTTCTGGGAATTCAATTAGTGCTGAACAAGAATTTAGAGTTTCAGATGGCAGCATATTGGATGCTGTAATGAGCATCAGCGCAATTGAGGAGAATGATGAAGTGCTTTTTCAGGTGATGCTTCACGATATTACTGAACGTAAGTTGTTTGAACAGAATAAATTGAATGCAATCGTTGAAACAGAGGAGCGCGAAAGGCTCAAACTTGCTGGTGATTTACACGACGATGTTGGGCCCTTGCTTTCGAGTCTTAACATGTATTTATCGCTTTTAAACCGAAAGCAGACTGAAAACAAGGAGGAAATTATTCAAAATATGCAAGAAATACTAAAGGATGCCATTTCGAGTGTTCGAGAAATTTCCAGCAACCTTAGTCCGCACACTCTCTTTAAGTATGGCATTGTTGCCGCGATAAATTCGATTGTTGATCAAAATAAGGGAATGGTAAACATATCTTTTACTCATGATGTTGGCGATAAACGTTTGCCGGAGATTATTGAAATAATGGTTTTTAGAATTATAAAAGAGTTGATGAATAATACTTTAAAGTATGCAAATGCGAAAAATGTATTTATTGATCTTACACTTTTCGAAACTTATCTTTCAGTTAATTTCGAGGATGATGGGGTTGGGTTTGATATTGAGTCGAAACTGAACAATAACGAAACGGGCATTGGCCTTATAAATCTTCAGGAACGATTAAAAACTTTAAAATCAAACTATACCATATCAAGCAAAGTTGGGCTGGGTTTCAAGTTTAGCATGAAAGTACCTATTTAAATCCTTGGTAATGACAATAAGAACAATAATAGTTGATGACCATAGAATCCTGCGTGATGGGATAAAAGCGTTAATTCGCGAAATGGATGGTGTTGAGTTGGTTGGCGAAGCCTCCAATGGATTTGAGTTGATTCCATTGCTAAAGGGTTGTAATGTTGATTTGATTCTTATGGATATCAATATGCCCAAAATGAATGGGATTGATGCAACCCGCGAAGCTCTGAAAATTTGTCCTTCGGTAAAAGTGATTGTGCTTTCAATGCACGACGATGTAAATTACTACGATTCTATGGTTCAACTTGGAGTTGATGGATTTTTACTGAAGGAATCGAATTACGACGAACTCGAAAAGGCAATTAAGTCAGTTTTTGATGGTCGTCCATATTTTTCACAGGAACTGCTACTAAAGCTTCTGCGTTCAAAAAAAGAGACCAGTTTAATTCAAATTACGAATAGAGAAAGAGAAGTGCTACAGCTTATTTGTCAGGGTTTGTCAACAACAGAAATAGCAGAGAAACTCTACCTCAGTGTTAGTACCATTGAAAAACACAGGGCAGAGCTTCTTGTTAAAACAAATTCCCCAAATTCAACTGCACTGGCAGTTTATGCGATCAAAAATAATTTGGTAAATCTATAGTAATTAAATTTCAAACACTTTCTCTAACGTTTCTACTGTTAGGCTATCCTTATAGATATAATTTATAGCCCCCGACGAAATCATTTCTGATACCGTTTGCAAATCGCGGTTAAATGACAGTCCTACAACCTTTGTTCCTCGGTAAAGCTCTTGGCTTATTAGTTTCGTAGCCATTATTCCATTCATCTCGGGCATATTTACGTCCATAAAAATGATGTTATAGGGTTCGTTTCTGAATGCTTTTTCCACAGCATCAATTCCATTGTAAGCAACTTCCAATTTGGTAAGTTTCGACCCAAGGATATCTTTAACGAGCATGCTCAATGTTTTAACGAAGGTTGGATTATCGTCAACAATCAGTACTCTGTAACTATTTAAGGTCATAATGTTTTATTTTAGTGGGGAACGTTATTTTAATGTTAGAACGAAACGTAACTATTATCGGCATTTTCCAATTTAGGCATGGTGTAAACAACTCCTTTTTTCGACTTAGGATTGTTGTTGGAGTTTGTGTTTATAGTTGATCTGTTTTCGGGCTTTGATTTTGATATTGCCTTATGTTTATGAGATAATGACTCGCTAGTCCTGAAAAATGCAATTGCATCGACAAGTTGCTGCGATTGTGCAGTAAGTTCCTCGGCACTCGACGCTAACTCCTCGCTTGCCGAAGCATTTTGCTGTGTAATTGAGTTTAACTGCTGTATTGATGAGTTTATTTGCGTTGCCCCTTGGCGTTGTTCTAAACTTGCAGCAGCAATTTCCTCCACTAGTTTTGCTGTTTTATTTATATCGGGTAATATTTCATTCAGTAAAGTTCCCGATTCTTGGGTTATTTGCAAGCTCGATTTTGAGAGTTCAGTAATTTCATTTGCTGCTAAACGGCTTCGTTCGGCCAATCGGCGTACTTCGGCTGCAACAACTGCAAAACCCTTACCTTGTTCTCCTGCACGAGCCGCTTCAACGGCAGCATTCAACGCCAATAAATTAGTCTGAAATGCTATATCGGTAATAATATTTATTTTATCGGCGATATTTCGCACCGCAACAATACTTTTTTGAGAGGCCTCTTCAACTTGCCCCATTTTATTGAAAGCGTTAGTTGATATTGAGTTTGTTTGCTGTGAGTTTTCGCTATTTTGCTGAATATTTGTTGTCATCTCTTCCATCGATGCTGAAATTTCCTCGACAGACGATGCTTGCTGGTTTGCACCTAAAGATAGATCTTGCGAGTTGGAGTTGAGTTGTTCTCCTGCTGCCGACACTTGTGTTGCGCTTATGGAGATAAGATTAACAACTTCGGATAACTTTTGGGTTAACCGCTGAGTTGAATTGGCCAGTATGCCAATTTCATCGGTTCTGTGTAGCAAATCCCCATCTAGCTTTACAGTTAAGTTGCCATCGCTCACCTCATCAATACCCGAAATGATTTTCTGCAAGGGTTTTTTAATCACTTTGGTGATGTAAACATAAGCCGTTACTGCAATAATAACCTGCAAAGGGAATCCCCATAAATTATGGATTGGACTTAGCTTTGCGATTACACCCGAAACGAACGCAACCAGAATAATTGCAGAACCTGTTGCAATACCTATTTTAAAGAGTAGAGATTTCTTAAACAGAATTCTCATCACTATAAACATTATAGTAAAACTAACTGGACCTGCCAGAATAACCGATGTTAATGTAAT
>Ga0209066_10001683_pt1 | contig 28675 bp, 31 predicted proteins | sample All_14_2_FD_187198 | JGI IMG/M metagenome (GOLD analysis project Ga0209066, IMG submission 187198) | Freshwater microbial communities in response to fracking from Pennsylvania, USA - Allegheny Zone_MetaG_DW_15 (SPAdes) (version 2) ...
AATAGGGCAAGTACCGTATCGCTTAGTCCATGACCATAAGGCCACTTGCCCTGATGCACAATCTAAAAATCGCACTACTAATGGTAGGCTTCGTTCTGGCCGCCCTGTTTGTATCCGCCCAGCCCGCACTGGCGCTGGAGATACAGGACATGCGCTTTGGCCACCATGGCGCCTCCGTGCGCGTAGTTATGGATATGAGCGCCGAATCGGACTTCCGCGCCATGGCGCAGGACAACCCGCAGCGTATTGTGATCGATACGCCCATGCTGTCGGGCAAGCCTGCTATCCGTAAATCCGTCCTGCCCGCACTTATCAGCGATATCCGGATGGAACCGCTGGATGGGGCCAATACCCGCATGACCCTGATGCTGGAAAACCCCGCTGTCATCCGCAGCGCCTTCATGATGCCGCCCGAAGGCCCGCGCCCCGCCCGCCTTGTGGTCGATCTGGCCCCCGTTGATGCACCCAATTTTGCCAAGGCTGTTGGCAAACCATTCGGCACGCTTGTGATGGGCGCAACCGAAACCGGCAAATTACCGTTTGCCCAAGTAGGCGGGGCCAACCTAAAACCCATTACATCGCCTAAAACACCCGTAACACCCACTATTAATGACCCCAAAATCACGGCCCCTACGGTTGATGCACCCAAGTCGCCCTCAACCCTGCCTTTGATTATGATTGATGCAGGCCATGGCGGTATTGACCCCGGGGCCACGCAAGGCCCCGTCCGTGAAAAAGATATTACGCTGGCAGTCGCCAAAGCTTTACGAACAGCCCTGCAAGCCTACGGCAAATACCGCGTCCAGCTCACGCGCGATACCGATACCTTTATTCGCCTGCCCGAACGCGTAAACATCGCCCGCCGCGCAGGGGCCGCCCTGTTTGTATCCATTCATGCCGATTCGGCTCCTGAAGCCGGCAGCAGCGCCCACGGGGCTTCCGTGTACACCCTGTCCGATAAATCTTCGGACGAACAAACCGCAAGGCTGGCCGCACGCGAAAACGAGGTAGATCTGCTGGGCGGCGTCAATGTACCCAGCAATGACCATGAGGTCGCAGCCATTCTGGTAGACTTGGCAATGCGGGAAACGACCGGCATGTCCCGCCGCTTTGCAGGGTCACTGGTAGCTGCCTTTAACCATAACGGGGTCGCCACGCTCACGCCCGCCCATAAATACGCAGGGTTTGTGGTACTCAAAGCGCCTGATATTCCTTCCGTATTAATAGAACTCGGCTTCCTCTCCAACCCCGATGAAGTCAAGAAACTGACTGATGAAAAATATCGGGCCACCTTGGGCAAGACGATTGCCGCCGGCATCGATGACTGGTTCAAAACAAGGAAACCCTAGGTTTTTGCCCAATTGTGTTTTTCTTGTGCCCTTAAAAAGCGATTTTTTACCCACATTTCATAGGGATCGTGGGCCTAGGGGGGTTTACAAGCCCATATGTTGCCGCTACCGTGTTGAGCGTTGTCTGGATACAAAAAGCCCGACAGTTCAAACGTTTGACACTTTAGACAAGAGGTAATTCACATGAAAAAATTTGTCGCGATGATGGCAGTTCTCGCCACCGCCGGTATGCTCGCTGCTTGCCAACCTGGCAAACCAATCGACGCTAGCGCCGCTCAAGGCCAATCAATGTCGGCTGAAAAAACCAGCATGAAATCCGAAGCTGCTCCTGCAGTTTCTGGCAAATCAGGCCGTACTTTCAAAGCCCAGTAATTTTTTCAGCCTTATGGCTGAAAAATCAAAAACCGCTGTTCGCAAGAATGGCGGTTTTTCTTTTGGGGGATATTTCTTTTCAAGCAATCGCACTATATATGGCCCATGACAAACGCACTTTCACTGACAGCCCTTACCAAACGCTACGCTGCAACAGCACGCGTACCTGAAAAACTGGCCCTCGATGCCGTTGACCTTGATGTACCCCAAGGCTCCATCTTTGCGCTGCTGGGCCCAAACGGCGCCGGTAAATCGACCCTCATCAATATTCTGGCAGGGCTTGTGACCAAAACATCAGGCAAAGCAATTGTCTGGGGCATAGACCTTGACGAAGATGCACGTGCGGTGCGCTCGGCCATTGGCGTTGTGCCGCAGGAAATCAATTTCGACCCGTTCTTCACGCCTGCCCAAATTCTCGACATTCAGGCCGGCATGTACGGCGTGCCTTCATCCGAACGCCGCACGAAGGAACTGCTTGATATGGTGGGGCTGGCCGATAAAGCCAACGCCTATACCCGCCAGCTCTCAGGTGGTATGCGCCGCCGCCTCATGGTCGCCAAAGCCATGGTCCACACCCCGCCTATTCTTATCCTTGATGAACCGACGGCAGGCGTTGATATAGAACTGCGCCAGCAACTCTGGAACAACGTACGCGCGCTCAACCGTGCCGGCACCACCGTTATTCTGACGACACATTATCTCGAAGAAGCGGAAGAGCTTTGCGACCGTATCGCCATCATCAACAAAGGCCGCGTCATTGCACACGACCTCAAGGAAAACATGCTGGGCAGCATTGAAGGCAAGGGCATCCGCTTCCGGATTGATAAAGACGTGACAGAAATGCCCGCAAGCCTGACGGCCTTGGGCGCCAAACTTGAAGGCAATCGCACCATTTCAATGACGTATAGCCCCAAAGATGTAAAAGCCGATGCGCTTATCAGCGCTGTTCAGCAGGCAGGCTTCGTGATTGAAGATGTCTCGACCCGCAACTCCGATCTGGAAGATGTTTTCCTCCAATTGACGCGCGCGGCCTGATCACATTTTATTATTGGCTGGCTGCTTGCTGCGCTTTGGCAGGCGCGGAACAGCATAGTCATACCGCTGCTGGATATTGTTTCTGATAACGGCAAAGGGTGTCATCGCAACAATTGCGAAATCGCGGCACAAGGCGCCGCGCTTTTTCTGCCCCTCCACATAGGCCGCATTCAGCATATTCGCCTCCTGCCCCGAAATGGGCAGTTTTGCAATCTGTGTAGGGCCTGTCAGGCCCGGGCGCACATCGTATTTCCGTACACCTAATTTATCGGTATTCAAATCTGTACGGGCACGGGGCCCGACGACGCTCATATCACCCCACAATACATTGATGAATTGCGGCAGCTCGTCGAGCTTGCTCAAACGCAGCAACCGCCCGAACCGCGTCAGTCTTTCAGCATCGCTTAAATAAGCACCCGATGCATCGCGCGCATTAGTCAGGCTTCTGAATTTCAAAATCTCGAAAGGCTTTTTATTTCTGCCATAGCGCGCCTGCTTGAAAATTACGGGCCGCCCCAGAAAAACTCTTACGCCTAAAGCTGTCGCCGCCATAAGGGGTGAAAGCACCACCAGCGCCGCACTTGAAAAGACGATATCAAAAGCCCTCTTAAGCATTAACCATAATTATTAACAAAACGGGGCCAGCGCAAGCCCTTTAGAAAAGAAGGGAAGTATTGCGTCGGCTCCTCGTTTCATGCTTTGCTGCATACATGTTCACAAGCGCAGTCCTTCTTCTTCGACTTACGCACCCCTAACGGTCATCCGTTCAGGGGTCTTGCCGCATCCGGCATCTTTTTTATTTCCAGCACAAAACAAGCGAGTGACCGAGGCATTTGCCGAGTCACGAGCATAACAAAGCGAGCAGCCGAGGCATCTGCCAAGCTGCGAGCCATAAAAGGACACATAAATAATGACTTCCATGTTTGATGAAATCAGCAAAGACAATGCCCGCGTCGTCATCTTCGACACGACCCTGCGCGACGGCGAGCAATCGCCCGGCTGCTCGATGAACCTCGAGGAAAAACTCAAGATGGCGGCCCTGCTCGAAGAACTGGGCGTCGATGTCATCGAGGCCGGCTTCCCCGCAGCATCCCCCGGCGATTTTGAGGCCGTACACGAAATTGCCAAACGCGCCGACAAGGCCGTGATAGCCGGCCTGTGCCGCGCAGTGCAAAAGGATATTGATGCCGTAATCGCCGCCATAAAACCGGCCAAACGCCAGCGTATCCACACTTTCATTTCCACCTCCCCCCTGCATATGAAATACAAACTGCAAAAAGACCCGCAGGACGTGCTGGAAGCTATTGCATGGTCGGTCGGCTACGCTCGCAAACATTGCGACGATGTTGAATGGTCCGCCGAAGACGGCTCGCGCACGGAAGATGATTTTTTATGCCGCGCCGTTGAAATCGCAATTAACGCAGGCGCCACGACCATCAACATTCCCGATACAGTCGGCTATGCCGTGCCGTCCGAATTCGCAGCCAAAATCAAAATGCTCTATGACCGCGTGCCCAATATTGGCAAGGCCATCATCTCGGTGCACTGCCATGACGATTTGGGGCTGGCCGTTGCCAATAGCCTTGCGGGCGTTGAAGCTGGCGCGCGGCAGATCGAATGCACCATCAACGGTATCGGCGAACGCGCTGGCAATGCCGCACTCGAAGAAATCGTGATGGCCCTGCGCACCCGCGCCGACCGCATGCCGTTCACCAACCGCATTGATACAACCAAGCTCACCAAAATCTCGCGAACGCTCTCGACCATCACAGGCATGCCTGTGCAGCATAACAAAGCGATTGTTGGTGCGAACGCCTTCGCGCATGAAAGCGGCATTCATCAGGATGGCATGCTCAAAAACGCACAAACATACGAAATCATGACCCCTGAATCGGTCGGCCTCACGCAGTCGAATATCGTGCTGGGCAAACACTCAGGGCGCCATGCGTTTAAAAAGAAACTGGAAGATCTGGGTTATACCCTGCCCGATGCCGAACTGGACGATGCCTTCTCCCGCTTCAAAATTCTGGCCGACCGTAAAAAAGAAATCTTCGACGAAGACCTGTTATCACTGGTCGATACCGAAGTGGCGCATAGCCACGATAACATCAAACTGGTCGCCATGTCGGTCTGGTCATCGACCAAAGGCCCGCAGCGCGCGCATTTAACGGTTGATATTGATGGCCAGCAACACAGCGCCGAAGTTGACGGCAACGGCGCGGTTGATGCCATTTTCAAAGCCTTGGCGCAAATTGTGCCGCACCCTGATGCCAAATTATCGCTGTTCAACATTCAGGCCATCACCGGCGGTACCGATGCGCAGGCCGAAGTAACTGTTAGGCTTGAGGAAGGCGGCAAAACAGTGAATGGCCAGGGCACCGATACCGATACGCTGGTAGCATCCTGCCGCGCCTATATCCATGCCTTGAATAAACTGATGGTTAAACGCGCCCGCCAGCGCCCCGAGGATGTCGTGACAGGCAAAGAACGCATCGCCTCAATCTAAACTAGAAAACCATACGGGAATTGGGACTAATAAAGTCCTGATTCCGTTTGTCCATAATAAGTTTAACATATTGAAAAACAATGTCTTTTAACTTTTTATTCATTCATTTCTCGTTTACTTTAGTTAAGAAGACTCAAATAAACCTCTTCTCGCGTCACACCCGGAGCAAATTTCATGGCATTCCTGTCAAACCTCAAAATTTCAAAAAAACTGCCGCTTATCATGGTGAGCTTATCTGTCCTGAATGCAGGCATTCTGACCGCGGGGGCCGGGTATCTCTCATATAAAGATCAGCTGGGTCTGGCAGAAACAAAACTGGAAGTTGTTGTTTCTGAGCAAGCTAAAAAACTTGAATTATACCTTAACAGCATTGCAAGCGACTTACGCGCGATTTCCGGGAATAAAGAAGTACAAGATGCGATTACAAATTTCCAAACAACCTGGGACACAATGCCAGCGGGGCAGACAGAAACCCTGCAAAAACTTTACATCACTGACAACCCGAACCCAGCCGGCAAAAAAGAGGAGCTGGATTTCGCGCCCGACGGCTCTGAATACTCGAAACTACATGCCGAATATCACATATGGTTCCGAGATTTTTTGCGCGAACGCAGCTATTACGACATTTTCCTGATTTCTCCGCAGGGTAATGTTGTCTACACCGTCTTCAAGGAAGCCGATTTTGCAACCAACCTTTTGAATGGCCAATGGAAAGACAGCGATTTAAGTGCCATTTTCCGCGACATTAAAGCCGCAGGGGAAAAGGGCGAAAAAAACGCTGTTTTATATAAAGATTTTAAACCCTACGCCCCCAGCGCCAACGTACCTGCCGCCTTTATCGGTACGCCTATTTATTCTAAATCAGGCCAGTTTTTAGGCGCACTTGTATTCCAGATGCCGGTTGAACGCATCAACACCCTCATCCAACCTGCACCCGAATTAGGCGAAAAAGCAGAAATTCACTTTATCTCTGATGATAAACTGCTGCGCAACAACCCGCACGGCAATGACCTTTCTGTCATTTTGAAAGAAAGCCTGCCTACGCCTGATGCTGATTTGGTTTTAAAAGGTGAAAAAGGCATAGTAGAGTTCACTGATGAGCTTGGTTATGAAGCGTTGGCTGCCTACACACCATTTAAGTTTTACGGCACCAATTACGGCGTAACCATGCACTTCCCCATGAGTGAAATTAAAGCGCCCATTTATGAATCTGTTAAACATCTGCTTACAGTCGCATTTGCGATTCTTGCACTGGTCGCAGCGATGGTTGTGCTGTTTGCACGTTCCCTTACAAAACCAATTACATGGCTTCAAAAAGCCATGGCTGAATTGGCACAAGGCAACAACACGGTAGCCGTTCCTGGCCTTGAGCGCGGCGATGAAATTGGCGATATGGCCAAAGCTGTTGGTGTTTTCAAGGAAAATGCCATTCAGATTGAAAAGCTCAATGCATCGCAGGAAGAACAAAAGTTACGTGCCGAGGCCGATAAAAAATCAGCCATGAATAAACTGGCCAATGATTTCGACGCCCGTGTCGGCGGTGTTATCCGCACCCTGACATCAGCCGCCGAAGGCATGACCATGACAGCACAGCAGATGAAAATTGCATCCGACCAAACGGCGCATATTTCATCAGTGGTGGCAGCAGGGGCCACGCAGGCTGATTCAAACGTGCAGACGGTGGCAGCAGCCTCGGAAGAGCTGTCGGCATCATCCAGCGAAATTGCGCGGCAAATCGACTCTGTGGCCAAAAAAGCCAATATGGCCGCTGCCGACGCGCAGGCAACATCAACATCGGTTCAGGAACTTGTAACGCTCGCGGAATCGATTGGCGACGTTATCAGCACAATCAAAGATATTGCCGATCAGACCAACCTTCTGGCCCTCAATGCCACGATCGAAGCTGCCCGCGCTGGCGAAGCCGGTAAAGGCTTTGCCGTGGTGGCAGACGAGGTCAAAAAACTGGCCAACGAAACCGCACAAAAAACGGAAGAAATCGACCAGCGTGTCGGCCGTATTCAAGAGGCCATTCGCAATTCGGTTGTCGCCATGCAGAAAATTATCGACAACGTAAGCCAAATCGATAGCGCGACCACATCTGTTGCCAGCGCTGTTGAGGAACAGAACGCCGCGACCGCCGAAATCGGCCGCAACGTAACCGAAGCCTCAACCGGTACGCAGCAGGTGTCGTCATCTATTGTACAGGTTCAAAAGAATGCTGCTGAAACGGGTCAGTCCGCCAGTATGGTGTTGGATGCCGCAAGCGACCTGAAAGACCAGTCCGAGGTCCTGCAACGCGAAGTATCTACATTCCTTCAGGAAATCCGTAACTCATAATCGAGCACTATTCCCGCTCTTATAAAAAACCGCTCATCCACGAGCGGTTTTTTTTATTATTAATGAAATTATTTTCAAAAATTTTGATAAGCGCAATTTACCTACAATTTTAGCCAATTTTTTACACTCTAAAATCAGAGTGAAATTTTGCCTTGAAAGCCTTCTATGCAAAGGCTTTGTAGGAAAAACTACAAAGCGCTCCAAACGGCAATTTCGCACGTTTTTTTAGCTCAAATTTTAGGTAAATCAGTGAGTTAATTCAGACCACTTTTACCGCTTTGCGATATTCTAGACTTATAAGAAGAAAAGAACACGACAACAGGGAAAACGAAAATGATCAAGACAGCCATCCTCACAATCTCCACCGCTTCAAGCTTGACCTACGGCGCAAGCGACGCTTTTGATGCAATCAACAAAGCAGCCAAGAACATCGTTCATGTGTACTCAGCCGCTGGCGACATCATGTCAATTGATGGCACGATCAGCGCCACCGCAGAAGCCCGCATGTATGCAGCTGCTGCTGGCCTTCAGCCAGTAGCCGACCAGTTCCGCGACGGCACCCTGGTTGCTTCTAACTAATCTGAACGAGATTTAGATTACAGACCGGCAACCTTCTTACACTGAATGATGACATCCCTGAACATCATCTCAGTCAATCGTCCGGTATTCGTGTTGTAACGTGACGTATGGTACGTATCGATTAAAGTCAGCCCGTTTGGCAGTTTATGCGCCCTGGCATGGATAAACGGATAAGCCGATAATTTAAGCCCCAACCCCCTCACCACCGCATCATGGGCAATTTTGCCCAGCGCCAGTACGGTCGTAAGTTTGGCAAGCCCCTCAAACTCACCCTTTAAAAAGACTTGGCAGGCTGAGGCCTCGATAGGCAACGGCTTGTTTTCGGGCGGCACGCAACGCACGGCATTGGTAATGCGGCAGCCAACCAGCTCAAGCCCGTCATCAGGCCGCTCAAGGTATTGGCCGCGCGCCAGTCCCTGCTCAAGCAGCATCCCGTATAAAAGGTCGCCCGCCCAGTCGCCTGTAAAGGGCCGCCCTGTAAAATTGGCACCACGCAGGCCCGGGGCCAACCCCACAATCAGCAATTTGGCATCCATCGGCCCAAACGACGGCACAGGGCCATTGAACTTATCAGGGAATTTAGCCCGGTTTTCGTTACGAAAAGCCACAAGCCGAGGGCATAAAGGGCAATCATGCGAAGGTTGAGCCGGAGTGGAAAGAGGCATGTTCATAACGCCCTTATGCCGCCAAGCCCTTGTTTTGTCTAGAGCAGGCACGAAAACACTTGCCCTTTGAGAGGGAAATCTCTAAAAAAACGGCTTATAAGCATTTCCAACCTAAGGACACTTATGGCACGCGTAACCGTTGAAGATTGCATCCTTGAAGTCCCTAACCGCTTTGAACTGGTAATGGTAGCAGCGCAACGCGCCCGCAAAATCGGCACCGGTGCAGCCCTGACGGTCGATCGTGACAACGATAAAAACCCGGTTGTGGCCCTGCGCGAGATCGCCGAAAAGACAGTCTCGACCGACGAATTGAAGGAAGACCTGACGGCTTCTTACCAAAAAATCCACATGAACGACGATGATGAGCCGAATTTGGCCGAACTCATGGACGCCGAAGAGCAAGCTTTGACCGACCGCGCCCATCTGGGCCTTGAAGGCGGCGCATCAGCCTCCGACGATGATGACGAGGATGAAGACGACCTCGAAACCCTCGCCGGTATCGCAGAAGACGAGGAATAACCTAATATTAACGCCTAAGCGTTAAACAGGGCTGGTGGGATTTCCCCCAGCCCTTTTGTTTTGGTACACTATTTATCCATGTTGCAAACCGCATCACCTTCCGCCTCCGGCGGCCTGCCTACGCCCCCCGCTACAGAAGCGGGCGCAATGCTGCTTGGCCGCCTGAAAAAGTATCTTTCTGCCCCAGATCTGGATCGGGTCGCAAAAGCCATTGAATTTGCAAAAATTAAACATGAAGGCCAGACCCGCTCATCGGGTGAGCCTTATTACACCCACCCTGTCGAAGTCGCGACCATTCTGGCCGACATGCATCTCGATCTGGCGACGCTGCTAACCGCCATACTGCATGATACAGTCGAAGACACCGACGCCACACTAGAAGATATTGAAAAAAATTTCGGGGCCGATGTGGCATCGCTGGTTGATGGCGTATCAAAGCTCACAAAAATTGAAAGCAAAACGGTTGAAGGCAAACAGGCCGAAAACTTCCGTAAACTCGTGCTCGCCATGTCGGAAGACATACGCGTGCTGTTGGTAAAACTGGCTGATCGCCTACATAATATGCGCACGCTGCACCATGTGCCTAAAATTGAAAAACGCCAGCGCATTGCCGCAGAAACACTGGAAATTTACGCACCGTTGGCCGAACGCGTAGGCGTACATTCCGTCAAAGAAGAACTGGAAGACCTCTCATTCGGCCATATGAAGCCGGAAGCGCGAGAATCCATTACCACACGCTTGAGCTTCCTGCGCTCCGAAGGCACCGATGTCGTGAACGACATCATAACCGGCGTAAACAAAATTTTGAAAGAAGCCGGCATCGAGGCTGAAATTACCGGCCGCGAGAAAACGCGCTACTCCATCTGGAAAAAGATGCAGCGCAAAAACGTGGCGTTCGAGCAACTCTCCGACATCATGGCCTTCCGCGTTGTAGTCGCCACGATTGCCGATTGCTACCATGTGCTAGGCGTCATTCACTCAGCCTTCCCGACGGTGCCAGGCCGCTTCAAAGACTATATTTCAACGCCAAAACCTAACGGTTACAAATCGATCCACACAACCGTACTCGGGCCCCACAACCAGCGTATCGAAATACAAATTCGTACCAAGGAAATGCACGAAGAAGCAGACCTTGGCGTGGCCGCACACTGGGCTTACAAAAACGGCAAACAACCCGCACCGGAAGACCTGAAGAAATTCCGCTGGCTGCGCGACCTGCTCGACATTCTCGATGCTGAAAAGAAACCAGAAGACTTCCTAGAAAATACCAAGCTGGCCCTGTTTCAAGACATGGTCTATTGCTTCACGCCCAAAGGCGACTTAATCGAGCTACCCAACGGTGCAACCCCGATCGACTTTGCCTACGCCATTCACTCGAACGTAGGTGACCGCACCGTATCGGCCAAAATCAACGGTCGCATCGCGCCTTTAAATACCAAACTTTCCAACGGCGATCAGGTCGAAATCCAGACCCAGAAAAACCAGACACCATCCCCCACATGGGAACGTTTCGCAGTCACTGGTAAAGCCAAATCACATATCCGCCGTTTCATCCGAGTCCAGCAGCGCGACCAATACGTCCAGCTAGGCCGCGCCATGATGCAAAAGGTCTTCAAGGCCGAAGGCTACGATTATACCGATAAGGCATTGAACCCTATTGTCGGCCAGTTTAAATGCGAAAACCTCGATGATGTATTTGCAGGCATCGGCCAAGGCAACTTGGTTGCGCGCGATTTGTTCAAAGTGCTGTTCCCCAGCCACAGGTCTGAACCGCAACAGCCTGCCCGCAAAATGCAGCCACTGGGCGACCCATTCGAACGCGCGCGTAAAAATGGCACATCGCTACCCATCAAAGGCCTTATACCCGGTATGGCTGTGCATTACGCACGCTGTTGCCACCCGCTACCCGGCGACCGCATTGTCGGCATTGTCACAACCGGCAAAGGCGTGACAGTCCACACCATCGATTGCGAAACACTTGAAACATTTGCCGATACGCCTGAACGCTGGCTCGATGTATCATGGAATGACGGGTCGGAAACGCAGGAAGCACAAGTTGGGCGCCTGAACATCACCATCACCAACGAACCGGGGTCACTGGCCACGCTTTCAACGGTGCTGGCGAAAAACGGCGGCAATATCACCAACCTCAAAATCACCAACCGCTCGACCGATTTCTGGGACATGTTCGTGGATATCGGCGTAAAAGATACAAAGCACCTCTCAAACATCATGGCGGCCCTGCGTGCAACTGCGTGCGTCACATCGGTCGAACGCGCCCGCGGGCACTAAGGGCTAAAAATCAGCCGTCAGACAAAAAGAAAGGGCGCCTTGCCGGCGCCCTGTTTTTTATCCTGTTCAATTCGCCTCTGCTTAATGGCAACCCAGCGGAATGTTGGCTTGGGAATTACGCTCCAGCGTGCGCAGAACATGGATCTGCAGCTCTTTAAAGGTACGCTGTCGGCGTGTTTGCTGTTTTTGGTGACGTTTCATGATGACCTACCTTGTTATATGTGAATGTTTCTCGGATAATCATCGTAGGCTCGATACCCCTAACACCCGGTTAACAATGACAAAAAATTTAGCTTTCTCACTTTGACCCAAAGCCTGTATTCGGCCATAGTCGCCCCATGTTTAAATCGAGCAAAAAGAAGAGTTTTTCATTCTACATCAAAGAATTGATGTGGCCTTCCATGGGCTGGAAACGCGCAGCAAAATACATAGTACTGCGGATCATGCGTCTTTCTGCCACATCCGATTCCGTACCCCGCGGCATTGCCTGCGGTTTTTGTATGTCGTTTTTCCCGATTTTCGGCGTTCATGCTATTCTGGCGATGGCCATGGCCTTCATCATACGCGCCAATGTTGCTGCGGCCGCTTTGGGCACCTTGATTTTTCCGCCTGTTATATTGCCTCTCGTTTTTTCGCTCGACTTTCTGGTTGGCCACAAAATACTTAGCTGGGCAGGCTTTACGGTATCCGCATCTAAACACGAATATATTACCCATACAGCCGCCAAAGGCGCCAAAACCCTGTTTGAACATCTGGACGATTATTTCCTACCAGCATTCACAGGCAGCGTTGTATTGATGGTACTGGTGTGGCCTGCAACCTACATGGCAACACACAAAGCCATTAAGCTGATCAAACACCATTACGCCCAGAAAAAAATGAAAGGTGGTGCCGCATGATCATCGGTATCGGCGAAGACACATGCGATATCCGCCGCATTGAAAAAACACTGACGCGCCATGCCAACCGTTTTCTAAACCGCTGTTTCACCGCAACCGAACGCGCCAAGGCTGCCACCCGCAAAGGCCCACACGAACCAGCATCAACATTGGCCAAACGCTTCGCCGCCAAAGAGGCTTGCTCCAAGGCCTTGGGCACGGGCTTTAGCGCCGGTGTCAGCTTGGCAAATATTGGCGTCATCAACAGCCCATCCGGCGCCCCGACGCTGGAATTGACAGGCGGGGCCCTAAAACGCCTCAAAGCATTGACGCCCGTAGGCAAACAACTGAAAATTCATGTGACACTGAGCGATGAATACCCCTATGCCAAAGCACTGGTCATCATAGAATGCCTTGACGAATAAGCGGCCACCCGCAAGGATACTGGAATTCAGCGATTACGCAGGCCCCCAAGGAACATGACCAACACTATGCCCGATAAAAAATTAACCGAGAACAACACCCTCGAAGTTGACCCGAATGCGCCTATGCCCAACACTAATGAGTGGGCCGAGCTGTTTAAAACAGCTTTCTGGGCCGTGGCTGTGGCCCTCATTATCCGCACTTTTTTGTTCGAGCCGTTTAACATTCCCTCCGGCTCCATGAAACCAAACCTTCTAGTGGGCGATTACCTGTTTGTATCCAAATACTCCTACGGCTATTCTCGCTATTCCTTGCCTTTTGGTCTGCCGCTTATTCCCGGCCGCATCATGGCACACACCCCCAAACAGGGCGATGTGGCGGTTTTCAAACTACCAAGCAATACCTCGACCGATTATATCAAGCGCGTCATCGGCCTACCGGGTGACACCATCCGCATGACGCGCGGCCGCCTGTACATCAATGGCGTCATGACCCCACGCGAACGCATTGGCGTCACCATCGACACTGAAAGTAATGGCCGCGACATGCCGATGCATGTCTATCAGGAAACACTGCCCAATGGCGTCAAACACATCATTTACGAAGAGGGCGATGAAGGCCCATTGGACAACACGGCCGAATACGTTGTGCCCGAGGGCTATTACTTCATGATGGGCGATAACCGCGATAACAGCCAAGATAGTCGCGTAAGCGACCTTGTCGGCTATGTTCCACTAGTCAATTTCGTAGGTCGCGCCGAACGCCTGTTCTTCTCGACCAATTCGAGCGCACCTCTGTTAGAGTTCTGGCACTGGCCTTCAACCATTCGCTTCAGTCGTATCTTCAAGGGCATCGAATGACTACGCCCGACCTCCTTCAGGACCGTTTAGGTTACAGCTTTAAAAATGAGACCCTTCTGAAGACTGCCTTAACCCATGCAAGCGTAGGGTCGGATACCGATTACGAGCGGCTTGAATTTCTAGGTGACCGCGTTCTCGGCCTTATTGTAGCCGAGGCCCTTTACACCCTGTACCCGAACGAGCCAGAGGGCGATTTATCCAAACGCCACACAGCCCTTGTACGTGGCGAAACCATGACTCAATCGGCACGATCCATCAATCTTGGCGCTTATATTCATGTTTCAGAATCCGAAAAATCAAGCGGCGGGCTGAACAACCCCAATATTCTGTCCGACATCATGGAAGCCGTCATCGGCGCCGTATATCTCGATGGTGGGCTTGAAGCCGCTCGCGCCGTATTAACGCCGCTAATGGCGGAAGCTTTAAACGCCATGAAAGGCCCGCCGCGCGACCCGAAAACGACGTTGCAGGAATGGACGCAAGGGCAAGGCTTAGGCCTACCCGAATACGAAATGACTGCCCGCACGGGCCCTGACCATGCGCCAGACTTTACCGTGACGGTCACGGTTACAGGCAAAAAACCGGCAACAGCCAGCGGCCCGTCCAAACGCGCCGCAGAAAAATCAGCCGCACAGGCTATGATCGACCAGTTAGGAATTTGAAATGACAGACCAGAAAAAAACCCGCTGCGGCTTTATCGCCCTTATCGGCGCGCCGAACGCAGGAAAATCCTGCCTGCTCAATTCATTGGTGGGCGGTAAGGTATCTATTGTCAGCCCCAAGGTGCAAACCACGCGCACCCGCGTGCTGGGTATTATCACCGAAGATGGCGGGCAAGGCGTGTTTATCGACACGCCCGGCATTTTCCGCCCCAAACGCCGCCTCGACCGCGCAATGGTCGCAGCCGCCCACGATGCACGCGATGATGCAGATATTGTTGCCGTCGTGGCCGATGCTGCCCGTAAGGACTGCGCAGACACCGTCAGCAAAATCGCCAGCCGTATTCCCGGCCTCGACCATGGCCGCCAGATCATCCTCGTACTCAACAAAGTTGACTTGCTGGACCGTAAAAAACTGCTGCCACTTGTCGCCAAAATCACATCGGGTATTCCGTTTGTATCGACCTTCATGATATCGGCTACACGGAACGATGGTGTAGCCGACCTCAGGAAATGGATTATGGGCCATTTACCCGAAGGCCCTTTCCATTATGACCCCGATGCCGCGACCGATACACCCGACAGCATTCTGGCAGCCGAGATCACGCGCGAAAAACTTTTCTTGCGCCTACATGAAGAACTGCCCTACGGCGTCCACGTTGAAACAACTGATTTTGAAGTGCAGCAAGACGGTTCCATCCGCATATCGCAAACCATCATCACCAACGAGACACGCCACAAAGGTATGGTTATCGGGCGTGGCGGGGCGATGCTCAAGTTAATCGGGCAATTGGCGCGCGAGGAACTCGACAAAATTTTCAACACACGCGTCCACCTGTTTCTGGACGTTGTCGTGCGCGACGGATGGGATGAAAAATCTGAAATGATTTCCGGAATGGGCCTCGACCCCAACGCGTAAATCCATTTCGATGTGGATAAGTGAACGCGACAAAGCAAGTCTCGTTTGCTGATGAATCTGTCTTTGATAGTGTCACCTTACTGCTTAATTAAACAACTTCAGATCATCGCCAGTGCGTAGATCTCCTGCTTTATCGCTTTGGGGGAAAAGAATAGTCATGACCAAACAAACGTGGACTGACGAACGGGTCAATCTCCTCAAGCAAATGTGGGGCGCTGGTAAAACAGCTGCAGAAATTGCAACCCACATAGGTGGCGGTATTACACGCAACGCCGTTATCGGCAAAGCACACCGCTTGGGTCTGTCGGGTCGTATCTCACCCATCAGCACCAAAAAAATTGAAAAAACCCATCATGTGCCACCGGCAGCTGCCGCGCTCATTGCCGAACCTGTGTACGAAAAATCAGCACACTCGGTATCCATGCTGGAACTCACCGAAAAAACCTGCCGCTGGCCGCTGGGCGACCCTAAAAAATCGGGTTTTCACTTCTGCGGTTCGCGTCCGGTCCCTGGCATCCCCTATTGCGGCCACCATGCCGCAGCGGCCTATCAAGGCACTGTGCGTAAATTCAACGTCAATGATGATGTTGATGGCGCCAAGGATTCAGAAGACGCGCTCGAAGCACTCGACGACGCCATCAACTCCTAAGAACAACAGGTCCTCATGCGAAAAGCGGCCCCATTTAGGGGCCGCTTTTTTCTGTATCGCGCATAATAATCAGGTAGTATCAGGCCGTCAGGGCCACAGACCGTTCCATCGGGCGCATCAATAAAGGTGTTACCACCAGATGCTTGCTCATTTTCGTGACTTCGAACGCATCACGTATCTCGGAGTAAAGCGGGTGCGTATCAACAATCGGGTAAACAAGGTCATGGCGATGGGCGGCCGATACCAGCTCGTCGATAATCCGCTCGTGGCGCGCGGGGGCTTCAAGGGCAATATTCTTGAAGGTCGTAAGCCAGTGCCTTTTAACGATGCTGGCAACCTGTTCATCCATAAGCCTTATTCCCTGCCCTTGTTAAGTAGACAGACGATACAGGGCAGACACAAAAAAATGCAAGTTTAGACGGATGTGCGGTGCAAAAAATCTTAGCGAGGCTCTTCGAAGCTAACTTGCTGCACCTTAGCAGGCGACGCCAGAATGGACTGGATGCTATCTTTAGCCGAGGCCGAGGCCTGCTGGAAACGGGCCAGCTGCTTGCCGACCAGTTTATTACCAATAGATAGGTTGGCAACATTGGCCGGATTGATCTGCGCGCCCGCTTTCATAACTTCAAAGTGCAGATGCGGGCCGGTCGCCATGCCCGTTGCGCCAACGCGGCCGATAATCTGCCCTTGGCGCACACGCTCTCCCGCACGAACCAGAATTTTGCTCATGTGGCCATAAGCCGTTGAGTAGGTACCGTTATGCTTGATGGATACGTAATTTCCGTAGCCTTTAAAAACACCTGCACGGCTAATAACACCGTCACCGGCTGCGAAAATCGGGGTACCAGTAGGGGCACCGAAATCCATACCCTTGTGCATTTTGGTATAACCCAAAATCGGATGGCGGCGAACGCCATAGGCGGATGTTACGCGCGCACCGTCAACAGGGGTACGCAGCAGGGCTTTTTTAATCGGGTTACCGTTGCCGTCAAAATAATCAGCCTGCCCGTTCATATTGAAACGAACGATGACATTTGGCTTACCGCGCATGGTAAGCGATGCATAAAGCAGGGTATCGCCGCGCACAAAACGTCCATCATCAGTGCGGTTGACGTCGTATAACACTTCGACCTTGTCGCCATTCCAGATGTCGCGCTGAAAGTCGACGCTATAGGAATACACTTTAATGAATTCACCGATAATAGAATCAGGCACGCCCGCACGTCGCAAATCGCCATAAAGCGATGACGTAATAGCCGTGCGCACGGCACGCACTTCCTGCTTCAGCGGCTTTTGCAGTTTATCAACTTTAAAAGCGCCACCAGCACCTTGGCTCAACACAACGCGCGTAAGAGGTGTCGGCTCGAATTCCATGGCCTTGACGCGTTCGCCATCATGCTGGTTCCAAGTATAATGGACCGTAATGCCTTGACCGGCTTTCAAAGCCTGCGGGTTGATATGGCCCTTAAGCGCGGCAATAGCATCGGCAGCGGCATCGGATGCAAGCGAGGCATTTTGCATCAGGTCAGACAACGTATCGCCAGGATGAACGGTCATGGTGCGGGAATACGCGGCCGGACGGGGCAGAGCAGGCTTGGCAGGCGCGATAGGCGCCGCCGGTGCCAATGAGGCAACAGCCGTGTCATCACCGCCGTTAAACGTCACCACACGGCCGGAAGCCGATGAGATAACATCGACAGGCACAGATGCAAAACCAGCCTGCGCTTCTGCAATCTCGAAACCATGATTGGGCGTGAAAGAAAGATTGGATGTAGCAAGGCCCAGAAAACTGGTTGCCATAAGGGCGACATAGCGCAAACGCAAACGGCCTGAACGGGTATAGACATGGCGGTCTTTGAAGGGCACGACACCGCAACGCACCGCATGGAAGACGGCCGCAGGCGCAGACAGCACAATACGGCGGCTGCCGGTAACAAGCCTGAACGTCATATTCTTCAGTGTGCGGGCTACTAAACTAGCCAAATTAAAACCCCGAAACCCCATATTATGGGTCTTTATGGTTATCAGTTCGCGTGTTTTAGCAGGTGAGAAGTCCGAATGGAACCCCTGTGAGAGAATCAACCCACAGACATGCTACGCCTGTAAAAGGTTAATGTCCAACAGGGGCGGTTTTCCTCGCCCTTTGGCTTTCAGACTTTAATTGCCCACAAGCAGCAAGGATATCCCGTCCGCGCGGTTTTCTGACTGTGGCCGTAATTTCAGCCGCAATCAGCACCTTCGAGAATTTATCAATACGGGTGTTGCTTGAACACTCGTATCCGCTCTCTGGCCAGGCATTGAAAGGAATTAAGTTTACCTTGTGCGGTATATCGCGCAAAAGCTCGATCAGCGCGCGCGCATCATCATCGCTATCATTGATACCTTTCAGCATCACATACTCGAATGTAATCCGGCGCATATTCGTAAGGCCCGGATAAGTGCGGCAGGCTTCCATAAGGTCAGCCAGCGGGTATTTGTTGTTAATAGGCATAAGGGATGAGCGCAATTCATCCGTCGGGGCATGCAGGGAAATGGCAAGGTTAATACCTAGCTCCTCCCCACAACGATGAATAAGCGGCACAACACCCGATGTTGATAACGTGATACGGCGCTTGCCGATTGCCAAGCCGTCTTGGTCCATACAGATTTTCATGGCCGCCGCCACATTCTCGTAATTATAAAGCGGCTCGCCCATGCCCATAAGCACGATATTGGTCAGGTCGCGGCCCTCATCGTCATCTGTCAGCACTTTATCTTTTTTGGCAGCCGCCGATTGCGGCCATTCATTCAGCACATCACGCGCATGCATGACCTGCTGCAAAATCTCGTGACAGCCAAGGTTACGCACCAAAGGCTGCGTGCCCGTATGGCAGAATTTACAGGTCAGCGTGCAACCCACCTGACTTGAAATACACAACGTGCCGCGTGTTTCGTCAGGTATGAAAACCGTTTCGACCTGCTGGCCGTCAGACATGGCCAGCAACCATTTGATGGTGCCGTCATCCGACCGCTGCTCGGTAATGACTTTCGGACGGTCAATCGTGTAGTGTGCAGCAAGCAATGCGCGCAAGTCTTTTGACAGGTTTGCCATGCCTTCGAAATCGCGCACGCCGCGCTGGTACACCCAGTGCCAGATTTGTTTGGCACGAAACGCCGGAATAGTATGGGCCGCCAGCGCTTCGCGCATCTGGTCCATGGTCAGGCCAACAAGAGGTATGCGCCCACTGGCGTCAGTGCGCGGGGCTGCAAAGGCTTTGCCGTGTGTCGATAAGCTCATGGCGGTGGAAGCTAAAGGAAAAGCAGCGCAAAAGCAAAGATTTGACGCGAAAAATTACAAATCCCAGCCTAAAAACCACGGCTATGCGGGTTCTTCATGTCGTACAAAAGCTGGTTTGTCTTGATTTGGGGCGACTTGTTAGACCCCTCGCCCGCACCGCCGCCAAACACTTCACGGCTTGATAATTCGCGGCTAATAAGCAGGTCGATATCAGGCAGGCGTTCGGCTTTCAATTCACGTACGCAGGCACGAAAAAAGTTACAGCCCTTTTCTTCCCAGCCATAAACTTTGCTAGCGTAATTTTCACGGCGCACCCAAAGGTCGGTCGTAGCCCATAAGCCCTGAAGGCGGATCAGCGGCTTGGCTTTGAGCCATACAATCTGCTCGACCGGGGTTTTACCGGCGGGCGGCGTATCATACATGAATTGCAATTCCGCTTCGATTTCATCGCCATCACCACTCACGCGCACCTCGGCGGAAGCTGTAATGCCATCTGTCAGGTCGCTATGGACCCATGGCTGCGTCTCGTAGGGGGACAGTGCCCGCCCGACGCCCAACCGGTCCATTAGTTCACGAAATGACAGCTTCATTAACTTAAAATCCTTTTGACGCAGCGGGTTATTGCCCCTAACCTTACAGGCAGCGACATTTTCTGTCAAAACTCACGATACTTCGGTCATAAAAAAGTTTCATCCATGGTCTCTCGTTTTCCATTGCGCCTGCTGGTTATGTCATTGGCCCTTACAGGGTTCATTGCCACGGCACATGCACAACAGACCGCCAAGCCCTTCGCGCTCAAAGCCTATGCCGTTGATGCCCAGACACTCGCAGGCGGCGGCATGGTAATTAATTTGTGGGGCGTACAGGCGGCCACTGGCCCCAATACTCTTGAAAACAACCGTGCGCGCTTAGCTATTGACGATCTAATGGGCGAAGACGCAATCAAATGCACGCCCATGATCATGCCGCAGGGCGGCGCCCCGCTGCGCGCGCAGTGCCTTAACGGACAGGAACGCGATATCGGCCTTATGCTCATTCAAGCGGGTTTTGTATCCGTTAACCGCCGCGATGTCATGGGCAGTGCGCTTGCCACAGCCTACATCACGGCTGAGCGCAAGGCACGCATTGCCCAGTCCGGTATCTGGGGTAACGGCAATGCAGCACCACCTGCTACGCCAAACCCTGCAGCACAGGGTGGTATCAACATGGGCATCGCCGGTGATACGCCCCTATGGGTAGTTGCAGGCGCTTTGCTGTTGGTGCCGCTCGTCGGCTTTCTTATTGTCGGCTGGATCATGCATGCGGGCTTCCGCCAGCTCATCACACTTCAAAAGCACCAGTTGGCAGGCACACAAAAACGCGAACGCCAGCTCAAAGAACGCGAAAAATACGTAATCGCCTCGGCACTTGAAGGTGAAATCAACACCAATCGCGCCAAACTGGATGCTTTTCTGGTCATTTACGAAGAACTGCTCAAATCGCTGCGTGACCCAAGTAAAAAGCCGAAATACCAGCGCGCGGGCGATATTGTTCATGAAAAACCAGCGCTTTCGCGCACCGTGTACGACGCGCATATCGATAAAATCGTGCTGCTCGGCCCTCAAATCGCGTCAGATCTTTCCTCGCTCTACGCAATGATCGACCCCTCACCCGACTATCGTACACTTGAGCCAGAAGTACCGATTGAAAAAGCACGTGACGTCGTTGACCGTATTTTACGCAATGCCACCAAAATTGCCGAACCGATGGACCGTGCGATTGCCGCTCTGGGTATCATCATGCGCGAAAAACGCGGCATCACGGCATAAACAGCAATATTCCAAGCCCAATTATGCCCGCTACAATGCGGTAATAGGCGAATGGTGCGAAGCCATGGCGCCCAACGAACTGCATCATCCAGCGCACCACAAAAAGCGCGCCCACAAACGATGTAACAAAACCCACAGCAATTATACCTGCCCCTGACGCATCGATATCATGGCGGTTCTTCCACAGATCGAGCACGGATGCGCCCAGCATGATAGGAATAGCCTGAAAGAAAGAAAATTCGGCCGCGGTCTTGCGCTCAACGCCCAGCCACAACGCCCCCATAATGGTTGCGCCCGAACGCGACACACCAGGTATAAGCGCAAGGCACTGTACGAGGCCGATTTTAAGGCCCGTCGTATACGGCATGGTTTCTATTTCGGCGAAACGCGCCGCGGGCTTGCTACGTTCTACAAACAAAATAGCAAAACCACCAACCACCATTGATACACATACAACCAATGGTGAAAACAATACGGTTTTAATGATGTCATGCAACAAAGCGCCCGCAATAAAAGCAGGGATGACGGCAATAATACTCACAATCGCAAAATGCCGAGCACCCGCATCATGACCCAGCCCTAGCACCACATTCAAAAGCCGTTTGAAGTATAAGGCACAAATGGCCAAAATAGCGCCAAGCTGAATCACGACTTCAAACACATCGGCCAACGGGCCTTCAAACCCGATAATCTTGCCAGCCAAAATCAAATGTCCGGTTGATGACACGGGTATAAATTCAGTCACAGCCTCGACAAGGCCCATAAACGCCGCTTGCAGGAAATCCATTAAGGTCATGTTGTCCGGTACCATATGTTCAGTTGTGTATCCCCATCCACACGGATATGGACATTCTCAAGCGATTGAGGCACTTCGCCCGCCCACGCCTTCTCACTCTCGGCAATCACAAGCGCATCGGGTGCCAGCCAGTTGCCCTCAACCAGCGCGGCAAGCGTTGGCGTAATGAAATCTTTCCTGTAAGGCGGATCAAGCAGAACAAGATTCCGTGGTAAAATTTTGTCCGGCCGCGGCCCCAGCTTCTGACAGCCTTTAATGAAAAACTGCGACTGCGCATCATAGCCGCAAGCCTTCACATTGGCCTGTGCCACTTGCAGTACACGCCCGTCATGATCAATGAATACACACGATGCGGCCCCGCGTGAAAGCGCTTCAATACCCAGCGCACCCGTGCCGCAAAAACCGTCCATCACATGGGCTTCAGGCAATTCAAACCCAGCACGGCTGGCCCAAACACTATGGGCCAGCATATTGAACAGCATCTGGCGCACCTTATCGGATGTAGGGCGCACAGTATTTGTATCCGGCACCTTTAAAATCCGCCCGCGCGCTTCCCCCCCCGTAATCCTCATGCGCCCTCTGCTAATCCTCTTTGCTTGGCAATTCGCTTAGCTGTCATTACGCTACATTTTATGTGCGCTGACCATACCCCAATGCAATATGCCTTAAAAGAGGCCACAGACGCCGCAGGCCGCGGCGAAGTACCTGTTGGTGCCGTGTTAGTTGATGCTGCAACAGGGCAGATAGTAGCACGCGCAGGCAACCGCACCGAAGCTGCCTGCGACCCTACGGCCCACGCTGAAATATTGGTCATCCGGATGCGCTGCGAAGAAATCGGCGCGCCGCGTCTACCCGACCACGATTTATACGTAACGCTTGAACCTTGCGCCATGTGTGCCGCCGCCATAGCAGGGGCACGTCTGCGCCGCGTATATTTTGGCGCTTATGACCCGAAAGGCGGTGGCGTTGAACACGGGGCCCGCATTTTTGAGCAGACAACCACAAACCATAAACCAGACATTTACGGCGGTATCGATGAAGACGCCGCCGCAAAACTACTGCAAGATTTTTTTAAAAACCGCCGCTAGGCCGCAGCTTTTTCTAGCGCCTTGATGGCTTTTGCAAGTTCGGCTACATGCCCGCCAACCTTGACCTTTCGCCAGATACCCGCAATACGGCCCTGCGCGTCGATCAGGAAGGTCGCGCGGTCAATACCCATGTATTTCCGGCCATACATGCTTTTCTCGATCCATGTTCCGTAAGCCTCACAGGCCTGACCGTCCTTGTCATAGGCGAGCGGAAAATTCAGCTCGTGCTTCTTTATAAATTTATCATGGCTCACGATATTGTCTTTTGACACGCCCAAAACCTTGGCTCCCAGCTTATTGAACTGGGCAAAATTGTCGCGGAAATCGCATGCCTCACTGGTACAGCCGGGGGTCGCATCACGCGGATAAAAATATAATATAAAGGGCCCGCCTACAAAATCAGCCTTTGAAAGCGTTTTCTCACCCATATCAGGCCCGATACTTGGCATGACGAAATCTGGGGCTATGTCCCCTATTTGTAATTCAGGCATGGAATATTCCTCCTACATTTGCTTTATAACTGTTCCGATGAACGAAGAAGTCAAGTTGCCACTCACGGCTTACTACAAGCACCGCAAACTGATAAACCGCATCGGCGGCACTTTGTTTTGGGCTTTTATGGGTGTTGTGGGCGCGGCTATAGTAGGCGCAGCTACCCTTGCGTGGGAATTGTCGCAAGGCCCTGTAAATGCGGCACGCGCCATTCCCGCCATTGAAAAAGTCCTGAGCCGAGACGACAGAATGCGCGTCAAAATCGGCAGCCTGAGCATGTCGCAGCAAGGCAAAGCAAACCCGCTAGCCCTGCAAATGAACAACGTACACTTGTTGGGCCCCCGCGGCGAATTCCTGACAATCAACCGCATCGACATGGGCTTATCGCCCTGGCATCTACTGCTTGCACAGGCTCGATTCAAATATGCGAAAATTGAAAACCTGTCTGTACGCATAATCCGCCTACCCGATGGCGCCATAACGCTTACAGGGGTTGATACCGAAAAAAAGCAACCAGCCGCTGAATCAGTGGCCCTTAAACTCGATAACCTGGTCAACGACCTGCCTTCGGTTGATAAACTTACATTATCCGGCACGCGTGTCATATTCGAAGACCAGAAAGACGCGCTCATCCGTCGTTTTGACGACGTGAACATGGAAGTGACACAAGATAAAGGTTTAGGTGGCCGCTCTATTAGCGGCTTCCTAACCATGACACTGACTGGCATTCAGGATGGCTCGCAGGCCACTTTCGATTTTATTTACGATGCCGCCGACAAAATGCTGACAGCCAATGCCAGACTGCACGATGCCAGTACGCGTAAGCTCATTGGCAGTATTTTACGTGCAGCCAACCTACCAATGATCGACATGCTGGTACAAGGCCGCGCTGAAATACGCCTCAAAAACGACTTCTCGCTTGATTTTCTGGCGCTGCGCCTCCAAGGCGACGACGGTATGCTCCATTGGCCGCGTAATTACGGTGAAGGCCTAGAAGACCAAAAGCTCACGAAATTCGATCTTGATGCAGGTTTCGACCCCGAAACCCAAACACTAGCCCTTCAAAATGCAACCATCACGCTGAAGGGCATCACCCTCACAACGACGGGTACACTGGCTGCCATTGGCGGCTGGGATAAACTCAAAGGCCAGCTGACCGCCAAAATACCTGTGGTAGCCGTAGACGTACTGCCTGCCGTATGGCCCGCCATATGGGACAGCGGCGGGCGCCATTGGCTAGTTGATCGGCTTGATAAAGGTCGTTTCACCAATATCGATGTCAATGTGCCCTTCACAGCGAACCGCAAAATGCTTGCCACGCAGGCAGCTGAAACTGAACCCGAATACACATGGGACATTGCAACCGGCAAAATCAAAGGGACCTTTGGTTATACGGGGGTCACCGTTGATTACCGCGAACCTATGTTCCCATCCAAAAACACTACAGGCACAGGCACATACGAAGGGCTTTCCCTCACGCTTAACATCGACAAGGCCAATATAGGGCAACTGGACGTTACGAAAGGCCGTATGTATTTCGATGACCTGATTACAGCAGGCACAGGCCATGCCGAAATGAACTTGACGATGAACGGGCCTATCAGCGCCGTGTTCGACTACCTCGACCGCGAACCGATTTCGTATCGCCGCAAGGTCGATATTGACGGCACCAAAGCCAAAGGCACCGCCGATGTTGATTTGAAAGTTACATTCCCCACCACCAAGGACATGAAAGTAGAAGACGTACACGTAGCGGCACAGATAAAATTACATGACCTGTCAATGCCTGCCGCCGTCAAGGGCCTGCTGCTTGCTGGCCCCGCGTTTGACCTTGAAGCCAGCGAAAACCATTTCAAAATTTCAGGCACCGGCTTTATCGAAGGCCAGCCAGCCACAGTTTCGTGGCATGAATTGTTTTCACCAAAACCGACCGACGAATTTGCATCCAAACTGGATGCCGATATCAAAACCGATAAAAACATACGCTCCCATTTCATAGGGTCCGTCGAACACCATATTGACGGCATTATCCCCGCTAAAATCGCCATGCTGACAACACCGGACGGCAAGGCCAAATTGACCGTTGCAGCCACGCTGGATGCCGCGAAAATAGACCTTTCAAACCCGTTCAATGCAGTCAAGGATACGGGGGTACCAGCCACCCTGAACATGACGGCCACTCTACAAAAAGGCTTCATCCAATCCATCGATACACTGGCCGTTAAAGGCACGGACTTTAATATCGCGTCGGGCAACATTACATTCGCACGTGACAAGAATAACGATCCGGTTTTATCAAAAGCATTTTTAAATGGCGTCAAAATGGGCGCAACCGATGCGACCATCGATGCCACATGGCAAAACGAAAACGATATAAAGGCAAAAGTCACCGGAGCGTCATTTGATGCACGCTACATCATGGGTAATGCGCCAAAAACCGCAGCTCCACAAAAACAGGATACACAGGTCGACACCAAAGCCGTGGAAACACCACTGGCGTACGACGTAAACCTCAAGACAAACCAGCTGTACGTATCTGACGTACCACTTAAAAACGTAACCGCCAGCTTCATTGGAAGCGCCGACGGCACCATAAAAACGGCAGCCCTGGAGGGAGAAGCCGGAAGCGGCCCCGTTATTCTGCAATACGACAATAACCGCCTTGTGTGGGATGGAGCCGATGCAGGCGCAACCCTTGCGGCCTTCGGCGTGACCGACCGCGTACGTGGCGGCAAGCTCCACATTGAGGGTACACCTCTGCCCAAAGGCAAGGCCGGTGACATGAAGGGCACTATGCTGATCGAACAATTTGCCGTTGTGAAGGCTCCTATGTTGGCAAAACTCGTTAACATGCTATCTGTACCTGGCCTTCTCAACATCTTGTCGGCTGATACGGGGTTGCATTTTGACCGCGCCGAAGGTGAGCTTATTTTGCTCAATCGTTCGGGCGGTATGACCGTCCAGTTCGCCGATGGTCGTACATCCGGTGCCTCACTGGGCCTCACCTTCGAAGGCAGTATCAACACGGCGACCGACACCATGGCCATTCAAGGCACTGCTATCCCGCTCTCACAGATCAATTCCATCGTCTCCAAAATCCCGCTGGTCGGCGATATTCTGACGGGCGGAGCTGCCGGTAGCGGTATTTTTGCAGCCACGTACACGATGTCAGGCCCCAGCGCCGACCCAAGCGTATCAGTCAACCCGCTTTCCGTACTGACCCCCGGCATCTTACGTCGCATCCTGTTTGAAGGCTCATTGGGTAAATCGGCAGCTAAGCCTTGACCTGACGAATTTCCAAGTCACAGTAGAGGCATGGAAACTGTCATCGCCCACCACTTCACAATCACCGCCTTCGTCAGCATTGCGCTTGGCTACCTGCTGGGGTCCATTCCCTTCGGCCTTGTCATTACAAAGCTGGCAGGGCTTGGCGACATCCGCGACATCGGCTCGGGCAATATTGGCGCCACAAACGTACTGCGCACGGGCCGGAAAGATTTGGCCCTACTGACGCTCATTCTCGATAGCGGCAAAGGGGCAGCCGCCGTCCTCATTGCATCGCACTGGGGGCTGCAGGCCGAAATGGGCGCCGCCATGGGCAGCGTACTTGGCCACCTCTTCCCCGTATGGCTCAAGTTCAAGGGTGGTAAAGGCGTTGCCACAACTTTGGGCGTATTGCTGGCATTCGTGCCTTTGGCTGGGCTGGGTTCATGCCTTATATGGCTGGTTACGGCCCTTATAACCCGCATCTCATCACTCTCGGCATTGCTCGCAATGGCCGCAGCCCCTTTCCTCACAGCGTATTTCTATTCGCCCAAATGGTGCTGGCTGGTTGGCACCATCGCATTACTGGTGTGGTGGAAACACCGCGAGAACATCAAGCGTATCCTGAAAGGCGAGGAACCTAAGATCGGAAAGAAAAAGGATGCTAACGCCGCCTGAAATTCTTGCGCGCCTGCGTCTCGCCCGCACAGATGGCGTAGGCCCCGTAACCTTCCGCCGCTTCCTTGACCGCTACGGCACAGCCCAACGCGCCCTTGATGCCCTGCCCGAACTAGCCGCCCGCCGCGGAGCCGGCGCAAAACCCATGGTTGCCTGCCCCCAAAGCGTAGCGGAAGAGGAATTAAGCCGTATTGATGCCGCCGACGCGAAGCTTCTGGTGTTCGGGGATGACGATTACCCCGCACTGCTGGCCGCAACCGACGACGCCCCGATGACATTGACCGTACTGGGCAATGCGAACCTCCTTAAAAAAAGCAGCGTTGCCATTGTAGGCTCGCGCAATGCCTCACTTCAGGGGCGTCGCTTTGCGGAATCCGTCTCAGAAAATCTGGGGCGTACAGGGTTATGCATTACGTCGGGCCTCGCACGCGGGATTGATACCGCCGCCCACGGCGCGTCTTTAAACACCGGCACCATTGCAGTTGTCGCCGGCGGGGTTGACGTCATATACCCGCTTGAAAACAAACAGCTTTATGCCGCCATTGCTGAAAAAGGCTGCATCGTGGCCGAAAACCCGCTGGGTATGCAGCCATCCGCACAGCACTTCCCGCGCCGCAACCGCATTATATCGGGCCTGTCATTAGGCGTAGTGGTGGTTGAGGCCACAACCAAGTCAGGCTCGCTTATTACAGCCCACATAGCGGCCGATCAGGGGCGCGAAGTATTTGCAGTACCCGGCCACCCCTTTGACCCGCGCGCATCTGGCCCCAACAGCCTTATCCGTGATGGCGCAACGCTTGTAACATCGGCCGCCGACATCCTCGATGCGCTCTCCCGCCAAAAATCCCTACGTATTGTGCGAGAACCATCAGCCGCGCCCGATTACGCAAGCGGGAACGAACCCGACCCCCAGACACTCAATGAGGCGCATAGCATCATTACCGACCTTTTGGGCAATATGCCCGTAAGCGTGGATGAGCTGATAGCCGAAACCGGCATCCCCGCATCGGTCGTCCAGACCGTATTACTGGAACTTGAACTGGCCGGCAGCATCCAAAGGCACCCTCAAAACCGTGTATCTGCGCCATCTTTAGACGTGGGCATAGACAGAACCGCCGCAACCATGTAAATCCCCAAGACCATGACAGGCCATTCCGTTGTCGTCGTTGAGTCTCCGGCCAAGGCCAAGACCATCAACAAATATCTGGGTCCGAACTTCACCGTTCTGGC
>Ga0209066_10001684_pt1 | contig 28661 bp, 27 predicted proteins | sample All_14_2_FD_187198 | JGI IMG/M metagenome (GOLD analysis project Ga0209066, IMG submission 187198) | Freshwater microbial communities in response to fracking from Pennsylvania, USA - Allegheny Zone_MetaG_DW_15 (SPAdes) (version 2) ...
GGTGGAGCCCCCACGTCCATGAGGATCGCCGCCCGCGCCTGATGGCGCGCAACGCGATCACGCGGGCCGTGCGCGGCTGGTTCGCCGACGAAGGATTCGTCGAGGTCGAGACCGCCGGACTGCAGGTCTCGCCCGGAAACGAGGCCCACCTGCACGCCTTCGCGACCGAGGCCGTCGGAAACGCCGGCGAGCGCACCACGCTCTATCTGCACACCTCCCCGGAATTCGCCTGCAAGAAGCTCCTGGCGGCCGGCGAAACGAAGATCTTCAGCCTGGGCAAGGTGTGGCGCAACCGCGAGCGCGGGCCTCTGCACCATCCGGAATTCACGATGCTGGAGTGGTACCGGACGGGGGCGCCCTACGAGGCGCTGATGGCCGACTGCTCGGCCCTGATGGCGCTGGCGGCGGACACGGCGGGCGCGCGAAGCTTCAGGTTCCGCGGCAAGGCGGTCGACCCCTTCGCCGATCCGGAGCGCGTGACCCTCGCCGAGGCCTTCGACCGCTTCGCCGGGATCGATCTCCTGGCCACGGTGGCGGCCGACGGCGCCACCGACCGGAAGGCCCTGGCGGACGCGGCCCGCGACGCGGGGATCCGCGTGGCCGACGACGACGTCTGGGCCGACGTCTTCAGCCGCGTTCTGGTGGAGAAGGTCGAGCCGCATCTGGGCGAGGGCCGCGCGACGATCCTCTGCGAATACCCGACGCCCGAAGCCGCCCTCGCGCGGGTGAAGCCCGGGGCGCCGAAGGTGGCGGAGCGCTTCGAGCTCTACGCCTGCGGGGTGGAGCTGGCCAACGCCTTCGCCGAGCTCACCGACCCGGCCGAACAGCGCCGCCGCCTGGAGGCCGAGATGGACGAGAAGGCCCGCGTCTACGGCGAGCGCTATCCGCTGGACGAGGACTTCCTGGCCGCGCTCGGGCAGATGCCCGCGGCCTGCGGCGCCGCGCTCGGCTTCGACCGCCTGGCCATGCTGGCCGTGGGCGCCGAGCGGATCGAGGACGTGCTGTGGACGCCCGTGGCCGGCTAGGCGCGTGAGCGGGCTCTTCGGCGCGCGACGTTGCCCTTGGCGCGCCCTTGGCCCATATGCCGGAGCCGATGACCTCCACCACCCTCAAGCCCGCGACGCTTCGCTCGGCCGAGGCGCTCGCCTGCGCCGGCGTCGTCGCGCCGGAGCGGCTGGCGGTGCTGGAGCGGGTGGCCGCCCAGTACGCCGTGGCCGTGACGCCGGCCATGGCCGAGTTGATCGACCCCGCCGATCCCGCGGACCCGATCGCGCGCCAGTTCGTGCCCGACGCCGCAGAGCTGATCCAGCGCCCCGGCGAGCGCCTCGGCCGAGCGAAGCGCGACGCCCACTGCCCGGTCGAAGGGATCGTCCACCGCTATCCCGACCGTGTGCTCTTGAAGCCCACGCACACCTGCGCGGTCTACTGCCGCTTCTGCTTCCGCCGCGAGATGGTCGGGCCGCAGGGCCTGCGCCCGCTGTCGCCGGCCGCGCTGGACGCGGCCCTGGCCTATGTGGCCGCGCGGCCGCAGATCTGGGAAGTCATCGTCACCGGCGGCGATCCGCTGGTGCTCTCGCCGCGGCGCCTGGGCGAGCTGATGGACCGGCTCTGCGCGATCGACCACGTCAAGGTCGTGCGCTTCCACACCCGCGTGCCGGCCGTCGATCCGGACGCCGTCACCGACGAGCTGGTCGCGGCCCTGCGCCGGCCCGGCAAGGCCGTGTTCGTCGCCCTGCACGCCAACCACCCGCGGGAGCTGACGCCGGCCGCGCGGGCGGCCTGCGCGAAGCTGGTGGACGCGGGCGTCCCGATGGTCAGCCAGAGCGTGCTGCTGCGCGGGGTGAACGACGACGCCGAGACGCTGGCGGCCCTGATGCGCGCCTTCATCGAGACCCGCATCAAGCCCTACTATCTGCACCACGGCGACCTCGCCCCCGGCACCGGCCACCTGCGCGCCACGATCGCCGAGGGCCAGGCCCTGATGCGCGCGCTGCGCGGTTCGGTCTCCGGCCTCTGCCAGCCGACCTATGTGCTCGACATCCCCGACGGCCACGGCAAGGTGCCGATCGGGCCGGGCTACCTCGCCGAGGGCGAGGTCGAGGACCCGCAGGGCGCCGTCCACGCCTATCCGCCGCGGGACTAGACGCCGGCGACCGCCAGGACCTGCGCCGCGCGCGCCGCCACCGGGCCGGCCGCGATCTCCACCAGCTCGAAGCCGAGGTCGCGGTAGGCCCGCTCGTGCACGGCCTCGAAGACGAGCGAGTCCTCGAAGCTGATGCGCCGCGCGGCCGTCGGCTCGACGAAGCCGATGTTCCGTACAAGGATGACCCGGCGCTCGAAGACGCGATCCCGCACGATGTCCTCCAGCTCCGCGGCCAGGACGGGCGGGACCGGCCGCCCCAGATGAAGCGCCAGTGCATAGGCGCAGACCGCCGAGCGGTCGTGGAACTGCACGCTCGCGTCGCAGGGCGCGAGACGGCGAGCGCGCTGCGTCTCGACGATGCGGTCGACGAAGGCCGCACGGGTCCAGGGCTCGTCGACGCCGCGCGCCTGCATCTCGGCGATCACGTCGGTGGCGGCCTCCTCGACCACGGCGTGGCCGAGGGACGCGAGCGCCCGGATCAGGGTCGTCTTCCCGGCCCCCGGCGCGCCGGTGAGGATGTAGCGCTTCATGGCTTCCCTGGGTGTCCGGGCCCTGACAGCTCCACGGGGAGCCTGCCAGCCCTAGGTCCGGGTGGCGAACTCCGCGTCGCCCGTGTCGGCCACCTGGGCGTCGTCGAACGAGGCGTGGGCTGAGGTGTAGAGCCGGCGGTAGAGGCCATCCTGGGCCATCAGCGCCTCATGCGGCCCCTGCTCGACGATGCGGCCCTGGCGCAGCACGACGATGCGGTCAGCGTCGCGGATCGTCGCCAGGCGGTGGGCGATGACGATGGAGGTGCGTCCGGCGAACAGCACCTTGATGGCCTTCTGGATCGCCTGCTCGGTGAAGCTGTCGATGTTGGCGGTGGCCTCGTCGAGGATCAGGATCTGCGGATCGGCGACCAGCGCGCGGGCGAAACTGATGAGCTGCCGCTGGCCCACCGACAGGTTGCGGCCGCGCTGGCCGAGCGGGGTGTCGTAGCCTTCCGGCAGGCGCATGATGAACTCGTGCGCGCTCACCGCCTTGGCCGCGGCGATCACGTCCTCGCGGCTGGCCGAAAGCGTGTTGTAGCGGATGTTGTCCTCGATCGTGCCGGTGAACAGGAAGGGCTCCTGCAGCACCATGCCGATCGTCTTGCCCAGCGAATCCAGGGTCACGTCGCGCACGTCCCGGCCGCCCACGAGCACCTGGCCCTGGTCGGCCTCGTAGAAGCGGTGGGTCAGCGCGATGATGCTGGTCTTGCCCGACCCCGTCGGCCCCACCAGCGCCACCACCTCGCGGGGGCGCACGGTCAGGCTGATGTCGTGCAGGATCGGCCTCGCCGGATCATAGCCGAAGGTGACGTTCCTGAACTCGACCGTGGCCGGGGCGTCGGCGATCGCCACGGCGTCGGGCTTGTCCTTGATGGTCACCGGCACGTCTAGCACCTCAAAGATGCGGTGCCCCGCGGCCATGGCCCGCTGCATGATCGTGTACTGCTGGGAGAGCATGCGCACGGGGTCGAAGAAGCGCTGCACATAGAAGATGTAGGCGACCATCACCCCCACCTCGAGGCGGCCGCCGATCACGGCGTTCCCGCCCACGACGATGACGATGGCCATGGCCAGGCCCGTCAGGATGTCGACCGTCGGCACCATGATCTGGGTCATCCAGGAGGCGTTGACCTGGGCCTTGAAGTTGTCGAACGCCTTGCCCTCGTAGAGCTCGTAGTTCACCGCCTCGCGGCGGGTCTCCTGCACGGTGCGGATGCCGTTGATGTTCTCGGCGAGCGCGCTGTTGGCCGTGGAGGAGGCGTCGCGCGCCTCGCGGAAGCTCTTCTTGGAATAGGGCAGCCAGATCGCGCGCACGGCGATCAGCGCCGGCAGGACGGTGAGCGTCAGCAGGCCCAGCCGCCAGTCCATGACGAGCAGCATCACGGTGATGCCGACCAGCATGGCCGCGTCGCCCACCGCGCCGGTGGAGCTTTCCAGGAACTCCTGCAGCGCGTTCACGTCGCCCTGCAGGCGGGCCATGATCCGGCCGACGTGGGTCTTGTCCATGAAGGACAGGGAGACCTCCTGGAAGTGGGCGAACATGGCGCGCCGCACATCGAAGATCACCCGCTGGGCCAGCCGGGACGACAGCCACTGGTCCACGAACAGGAAGGTCGAGAACACCGCGGCGGCGATCGCGAAGACGACGAGCCAGAAGCCCACCCGCTGGGGATCGCCGGCGGCCGCGGCGTCCACCGTGCGCCCGATGGCCATGGGCACGGCGACCTGGCCCGCGGCCGACAGCAGCACCGCGGCGATGTTCAGCAGGTAGATGCGCTTGTGCGGCTTCAGGTACGCCAGGAACCGGCGCGCGACCTTGGGGTCGAACGTGCCGAAGACGTCGTCGCCTTCCGGCGAACCGAGGGAGGCGCGCGGCGCGCGGCGAGGCGTCCCGGCCTCATCGGAGAGGGCGTCGCTCATGCCCGCGCCTCCTCGACCGGCCGCTCGGCCGGTTCGTCATCGATCACCCCGCCCTGCTCGGTGCGGGTCTGCAGGGCGTAGAGATCGGCGTAGACCCCGCCCCTGGCGATCAGTTCGCGGTGGGTTCCCCGCTCGGCGACGCGGCCGTCGTCCAGCACCAGGATTTCGTCGGCGTGCATCAGCGAGCTCAGCCGGTGGGCGATGACGATGGTGGCCTTGGTCTGGGTGGCGGCGGCCAGCGCGTCGCGCACGCGCCGCTCGGTCACCGCGTCGATGGCGGCGGTGGAGTCGTCGAAGATCATCACCCCGGGCCCGGGCACCACCCCCCGGGCGATGGACATGCGCTGGCGCTGGCCCCCGGACAGCGCCACCCCGCGCTCGCCCACGCGGGTCTCGTAGCCGCCTGGCAGGGCCGCGATGTGGTCGTGGATCTGGGCGGTGCGGGCGGCGCCCTCGATGCGGTCGTCCTCGGCCCACGGATCGGCGTAGGCCACGTTGTGGCCGACGGAGGCGTCGAACAGGAAGGCTTCCTGCTGCACCAGGCCCACGTACTCGCGCAGCGATGCGAGCGTCACGTCCCGGATGTCGACGCCGTCGATGGTGATGCGTCCGCCGGTCACGTCGTAGAAGCGCGGCACGAGGTTGGCGATGGTCGACTTGCCCGAGCCGGGCGGGCCGACGATGCCGAGGGTGCGGCCGGGGCCGACCTCGAAGTTGACGTCGCTCAGGATCTGCTTGCCGCCCCGGTCATAGGCGAAATCCACATGTTCGAAGCGCAGCACGCCGCGGGTCGGCGCGAGCGGCGCCGCGCCTGGGGCGTCGGCCACTTCGGGCTCCAGGTCGAGGATCTCGAACAGCCGCGCGCCGGACGAGGTGGCCCCCGCGGCCGAGTTGAAGATCATCGCGATCTGCCGGATCGGCGCCTGCAGCAGGGTCATGTAGGTCAGGAACTCGGTGAGCCGGCCGACGCTCATCTGCCCGGACAGCACCTTGTGGCCGCCCATCCAGAGGAGCAGCCCCATCGAGGTGTAGTAGCTGAACTGCATGGCGGAGACGCCGCGCATGCGCATGGTGATGCGGCGGTAGGAGTAGTCGAGCGCGTCCGCGGCGGCGCGGTCGAACTTGGCCATCTCGAAATCGCGGCCGGCGAAGGCGCGGACCACGCGGATGCCCTGCAGGTTCTCCTCCATGGTCAGCGTCAGCGCCGCCATGAGCTCCTGCACCCGGAGCCAGGTGACGCGCAGCAGATAGCCCATGCGCGCCAGCGCCAGCGCGGCGATCGGCACGAAGCCCAGGCCGACCAGGCCCATGGCCAGGTCCGTGGACAGCATCATCCAGCTGGCGAAGCCGAGCAGCATGGCCAGGCTGAGCACCGGCATCAGCCCGCCCTGGATGAACACTCGCGCCCCCTCCAGGTCGAGCATGCCGCGGGTGATCAGGTCGCCGGAATGGATGCGGTCGTGGAAGCCGAAGGACAGCCGCTGGAGCTGCTGGAAGAACTTCAGGCGCAGGTCGTAGCCGACGCGCTGGCTGACGTACTCGCCCTGGAAGCCCGAGGCCATGGTCAGGAGGCCGCGGAGCACGGTGGCCGCGATCACCAGGCCGGCCGTGGTCCAGAGCGCGCCACGCGCCGCATCGGCCTGGGCCGCGCCCCCTTCCAGCAGGCGCTGGGCCTGGTCCACGGCGTGGCCGAACAGCTTCGGCAGGGTAAGGCCGGCGACGGCCGCGCCCAGGCTGCAGGCCACCGCGAGCCCCAGGCGGCCGGGATAATGCATGGCGAGCGCCGTGATCCTGCGCAGGATCCGCGGCATCTCAGAGACGTCGACCGAGCCGAAGTCGCCCGTCCCCTCACCCCTGCGGATGGGGCGGGAATCACTCATCACGAGTTCTTTCTTTCAGTATGCGCGCGATTGTGCGGCGCCGCCCCGGCTCGCGCCAGCGTTGTTTTGACGCCGGCGCCGGAAGCGCTCCCCTTCGGCCGCGCGCGTGGAATCCACGCAACAGTGGACGGTCCGGATAGGGGGGGAATGTGACGGAAGGCGCCGCGCCGGGGCGCCGGGGAGCTCGACAAGCTCACCCGTGCCGCGCACGCCCCGGCGAGCGCCGGGGCTCAGGTCGCGCGCATGCCGGCCCCGGGCTCAGCCCCGGGCCTGGCCTGGAATCAGCGACGCCGGAACTGGGGGCGCTGGCCGCCGCCGACGCGGGGCGTGGCGTCGCGATGGCGATAGGTGATGCGTCCGCGGTCGAGGTCGTAGGGGGTCATCTCGACCACCACGCGGTCGCCGACCAGCGAGCGGATGCGGTTCTTCTTCATGCGGCCGGCCGTGTAGGCGAGGACCTCATGGTCGTTCTCGAGCTTCACGCGGAAGCGGCCTTCGGGCAGGAGCTCGGTGATCACGCCTTCGAATTCGATGAGTTCTTCTTTCGCCAATGTGATCTCCTTCAGACTGGGTCGCGCCTCGGCCGGACCTGGCCGCAGCGCTGAAACGAGAACGGGCCGGCTTTCGCCGACCCGTTCCTTATGGTCGCGGCGCCCGAGGGCGCCGGCGTCCGATCAGCCCGCTTGGAGCTGGCCGGCCGACATCTTGCCGCTGCGCTGGTCGCGCTCGAGCTCGTAGGAGAGCTTCTGGCCTTCGCGGATCGAGCCGAGGCCCGAACGTTCGACGGCGGAGATGTGGACGAACACGTCCGGGCCGCCCTCATCCGCCTGGATGAAGCCGAAGCCCTTGGATTCGTTGAACCACTTAACAGTACCGGTAGCCATGATCGTCACCTTTCAGGTGAAATGTTCGCACCGCCCCGGATGGAGACGGTCGATCAAATATTTCGTAGAGGGTCGAAGGGGCTCGGGGCTCGATCCGAAAAACGAGCGTTGGAGAGCGGCCGAACCAAAGCAATATTCGATATATCTCTATCTCACGTCACGGGAACAATTGCAACCGGCGTCTGAAATTCATCGAAGTTCTTACGGATTTCTGACGGATCGACCCCATTCGTGCGACGCGCCGGGGCGAAAGCGTGATAGTCTTTATGCAAAGGGACCGGCCATCGCGTCGGAATGAAGGCGAACCGTCGCGCGCCTCGTGTCTTGTCCATGCGCGGAATCCACAGACACGAGGACCTCAAAGATGCCGACGCCCACCACCGCACGCGAACGACCGAGACCGCCGGCCGCGGGCCGCAAGTCCACGGCTTCGTTCCAGGATGCGATCAAGGCGCGGGTCGCCGAGGGCGTGGCGGCCGAGACCATGGTCCTGCACCTGACCCACCGCGACGCGGCCAATCTGCGGCGCGACCCGAGCGTCCCGCTCGATGCGATCAGCTTCTGCGACGGCGAGATGCGGCTTTTGGGCGTCAGGGTGGTGACCGGCGGCGTCGCCGTCAGCGCGCTCGAGGTCGAACAGGCCTGAGGCCTCACGCCGCGGCGCGGACCGGCTCCACGATCGTCACGCCCTGGGCCGGCGCGGGCGGGCGGGGCCGCAGCCGCTCGCCCTTCAGCCAGATCTTCAGCGCCTCCCAGTGGATGGCCGCCAGCACGCCCAGGGTCATCCAGGGATGGCCCAGCCAGGCGCGCAGCAGCGCACGGTCGTCGATCGTCTCGCGGCGTCCGGTGAAGGCCGCGGCCAGCACCAGCCCCGCGGCGTCATGCGCATCCACCCCGATCGCGACGTCCTCTCCAGGCGGCCGGATGCGAAACCGGTAGGCCAGGTCCATGTCCATGAAGGGCGAGACGTAGAAATCCTTGTCGCAGGCCTGGCGCAGGTCAGGCTCCGGAGCGGCGGGGATCAGGTAGCCGTGGCGTTGTCCGAAGGTGTTGCGCACCGCGTAGATCACTGCGCTGAGCGCCCCGTCGGGTCCGTGGCAGAACCAGACGCTCAGCGGATTGAAACCCAGGCCCAGCACCCGCGGCATGGCGAGCAGCCGGATCGGCCCGCCGGTCGGCAGGCCCGCGCGCCGCAGCTGCGCCTCGGCCCAGGCGCGCGGCGCCCCGCCCGAGCCGTCGCCGTGGTCGGCGTCATGGAACGACAGCAGGCCCCAGCGGTTGCGCGCGAAGAGCCGCAGGCGCGCGGCGAGGGCGTCGATCTCGTCGAGGTCCAGGAGCAGCATGAAGACGCGGTAGCGCAGCCGGTGCACGCGCGGCTTGACCCGGGCGTGGGCGACCACGCCGGCGTAGAGGCCCGAGGCCGGTCGGCTCACGCCGCCTGCCCCCCGACGGCCTCGCTCGGCACCGCCTGGCTGTCAGTCGACAGGCGAATGCGGCCGGATTCGTTCCCGACCGTCCACGGCCGGCGCACGCCGCCCAGGGCCTCGGCCACGGCGAGCCCGGCCTGCAGCCCGTCCTCGTGGAAGCCGTGCCCGAAGTAGGAGCCGCAGAACCAGGTCCGGCGCGCGCCCTGCAGACCCCACAGCTCCCCCTGGGCGGCGATGGCGCCGGCGTCGAACAGGGGGTGCTCGTAGACGTCGGTGCGCACCACCGCGTCGGGCGCGACGGGACGGACGGGATTGAGGGTGACGAAGAGCTCCGGCGCGTCCTTCAGGTGCTGAAGCCGGTTCATCCAGTAGGTGACGACGCCCGCCTCGGGATCTCCGCGCCGGCCCAGGTGGTTCCACGCGCCCCAGGCGGCGCGCCGCCGGGGCATCTGGGCGCGGTCGGTGTGAAGGACCGCAAGGTTTCGGGTGTAGCGGAAGGCGCCGAGCACCCGGGCTTCCTGGGGTGTCGGATCGTCAAGCAGGGCCAACGCCTGGTCGGCGTGGGCGGCGATCACCACATGGTCGAACCGCCAAGCCCGGCCCGTGGCGTCGCGCAGGTCCACGCCCTCGGCGTCGCGGCGGATCGAGACGATGCGCGCGCCCCGCCTGATCTCGCCCTGGAAGGCCTCGGCCAGCGGCTCGACATAGGCGCGGCTGCCGCCGGCCACCGTGCGCCACAGCCCCCGGCCGAAGATCTGCATCATGCCGTGGTTCTGGAAGAATCGGATCAGCGCCGCGGCCGGGTAGTCGCGGATGGCCGACAGCGGCGTGGACCAGATGGCCGAGGCCTGCGGCAGCAGATGGTCCTCCTGGAAGGCGCGGCAATAGCCCTTCTGGTCCAGGTAGTCGCCGAGCGCGGTGAGCGGCGCCTCCAGCCCCGCCAGGTCCTTGGGTCCTTCGCGGTAGAAGCGCGTCACGTCGCGCAGCATCGCCCAGAAGCGCCGGCTGAACAGGTTGCGGCGCTGGGCGAAGAGGCCCGCGCCATAGCTCGAATATTCGAAGGCCCCGTCGTCCAGCGAGACCGACAGCGACATGTCGGTGGCCCGGCTGGCCACGCCCAGGTGAGCGAGCAGCGCGGTGAAGTTCGGGTAGTTGGCTTCGTTGTAGACGATGAAGCCGGTGTCCACGGGGACCGGTCCGCTGCGACCAGGCGCCTCCACCGTATGGGCGTGGCCGCCCAGGCGCGTGTCGCCCTCGAACAGGACGACCTCATGCCGGCCGCCGAGCAGCCAGGCCGCCGAGAGCCCTGATATCCCCGCGCCGACGACGGCGATGCGAAGCGGTTTGACGGTGGACATGGAGGGTCTTCGAGCTCCCGCGACGAGGCGGCCAGGCGGCCGGACATCCGGAACTACGGGGCCGCGCCGGGCCCGGATGCATCGCGCATCCGAACCCGCCCGGCCTGCGTACAGCCCTTGGAAGCGCCGCTGGGCGCGCTGACGACAGGACATGCCGCATGAGCTTGGTCGCCTCGACGATCCACGCCTTCGAGGGCGCGCCGCTGCCCGACCCGGTGCGGCGGGCGGCGATCGACCTGCTGGTGGGCCGCGCGCGCCGCGCGCTGTGCGACGCGCCGCCCGGCGCCGAAGAGCGCTTCGCCCGCGAAATGGCCGCACGCCCGATCGCCGAACACGTCGAGGCCGCCAACGCCCAGCACTACGAGCTTCCGGCGGCCTTCTTCCAGGCCGCGCTGGGACCGCAGCTCAAGTACTCCTGCTGCCTCTACAACCCCGGCGTCGAAACCCTGGCCGACGCCGAGGAGCAGGCGCTCCTGGAGACCGCCGTCCACGCCGACCTCAAGGACGGCCAGCACATCCTGGAGCTGGGATGCGGCTGGGGATCGCTGTCGCTGTGGATGGCCCGCGCCCTGCCGGCCGCGCGCATCACCGCGGTGTCGAACTCCGCGAGCCAGGGCGCCTTCATCCGCGAGCGGGCGGCCGCCGAGCGCCTGAGGAACCTGACCGTCGTCACCGCAGACATGAACGCCTTCGAGGCCGGCGAGACCTTCGACCGCATCGTCTCGGTGGAGATGTTCGAGCACATGGCCAACTGGCGCGAACTTCTGGCCCGCGCCCGCGGCTGGCTGCGGCCGGACGGCCGGCTCTTCATCCACGTCTTCACCCATCGCTCCACGCCCTACCGCTTCGTGGTCGAGGACGAGGCCGACTGGATCGGCCGCCATTTCTTCTCCGGCGGCGTCATGCCGAGCCATGGCCTGGTCCGGCGGTTCCCGGACCTCTTCGAGGTCGAGGCCGACTGGCGCTGGTCGGGCCGCCACTATCAGCGCACCGCCCTCGACTGGCTGGCTGGCTACGACCGCAACGCGGCTCGGATCCGGCCGGTGCTGGACCAGGTCTACGGCGCGGACGCCGGCCTCTGGCGGCGGCGCTGGCGGCTCTTCTTCCTGGCCACGGCCGGCCTCTTCGGCCACCGCGGCGGCGAGGAATGGGGCGTCAGCCACTACCGCCTGCGCCCGGCATAGGCGCGCGCTATCCATGGAGTGCAGGCAATGAAGACCTACATCGCCGGCTATCTGGCGGCCGGGATCGCCATGGCCCTGGTCGACGCCGTGTGGCTGACCCAGGTGGGGCCCCGCCTCTATCGGCCGACGCTGGACCCCATTCTGGCCGACGTCTTCAGACTGGGGCCGGCCATCGCCTTCTACCTGGTCTATGTCGCGGGGATCGTGCTCCTGGCCGTGCGCCCGGCGCTACGGGACGGCTCGCTGCGCCAGGCGGCGGTAAACGGCGCGCTCCTCGGCGCCATGGCCTATGCGACCTACGATCTGACCAACCAGGCCACGCTCAAGGTCTGGTCGACGGCGATCAGCCTGATCGACATCGGCTGGGGAAGCGTCCTGACCGCGCTCGCCGCCTCGGCGGGTTTCCTCGCCATGCGCGCCGCCGGCGCCGGCGAGCGGGCGGCGATCCGGTCTTAGTTCGAATTTCCGCCGCCGTTTACCGCTGCGTCATCGCCTGTCATTGTGCCGCCCGAGGCGGGCGCGGTGAACCCGCGCGGGCATATTTCGTCCGCGCGCACCGCACAGAACACCGCCCCAGATTGTTGGTCCGCGTCGCTGGAACGCCCTGACCGGGCGCAGGCCGGCGGCGCCTGGGAGGATACTGATGCAGGATTTGAAAGAGCGCGTAGACATCACCGAGGCCCTGACGGCCGCAGCGCCCGTGGGCATGATCTCCGCCGTCTGGGCGCAGATTCAGCCTGACCGCGTCGCGATCCACGACCCCTCGGGCCGCACGCGCACCTTCGGCGAGCTGAACGCCAACGCCAACCGGATCACCCGCCTGCTGCGCGCGTCCGGCCTGAAAGCCGGCGACTCGCTGGCCCTGGTCTGCTCGAATCGCGCCGAGTTCGTCGAGGTGGTGGTCGCCACCAAGCGCGCGGGGATCCGCTTCACCCCGGTCAACTGGCACCTCAACGCCGACGAGATCGCCTACATCATCCAGGATTGCGAGGCCAAGGCGGTGTTCGCTGAGGGGCGCGTCGCCGCCGCCGGTCCGGCCACGGACATGTGCCCCGACGTGCTGCTGAAGGTCTCGATCGGCGAGCCTATCGACGGCTTCACACCCTATGAGGAGGCGCTGGCGCCCTACGACGGCTCGGACATCGCCGACCCCGTGCTAGGCAACCAGATGATGTACACCTCCGGCACGACGGGCCGGCCCAAGGGCGTCTACCGGCCCACCCCGCCGCCGGCGATGATCACGCCGGTGCGCGGCGACTACGACCACCGCGTCCATGTGCAGATGTGCGCTGGCCCGGCCTATCACGCCGCCCCCCTGGCCTTCGACGTGAACGCGGCGATCACCGCCGGCGTGCCCCTGGTGTTCATCGACAAGTGGGATTCCGAGCACGTCCTCAGGACCATCGCGGAAAGGAAGGTCACCCACTTCCATCTGGTGCCGATCATGTTCCAGCGCCTGCTGGCGCTGCCGGACGAGGTGAAGGCCAGGTACGACGTCAGCCACGTGCGCTTCATCATCCACGGCGCGGCGCCCTGCCCGCCTGAGGTGAAGCAGGCGATGATCGACTGGTTCGGTCCGGTGCTCAGCGAATACTACGCCGGCTCCGAGGGCGGGGCGGGCTTCTTCATCACCTCCGAGGAATGGCTGAGGAAGCCTGGCAGCGTCGGCAAGCGCCCCGCGCTGCTGGGCTCCAAGGTCGTCGACGAGCAGGGGAACGAGTGCCCGGTCGGCGTGGCCGGGACCATCTACCATCAGCTGCCGCCCGGCGGCGGGTTTCAGTACTACAAGGACCCGGCCAAGACCCAGGCCTCGCGGCTGGACGACTATTTCACCATGGGCGACGTCGGCTACTTCGACGAGGAAGGCTACCTCTTCCTCACCGGCCGCAGCGCCGAGACGATCATTTCCGGCGGGGTGAACATCTATCCGCAGGAAGTCGACAACGAGCTGATCAAGCACCCCGCCGTCGAGGATTCCGCGACCGTGGGCGTGCCGCACGACGAGTGGGGCGAACAGGTCAAGGCCGTGATCCTGCTGCGCGAGGGCTACGAGCCGTCCGACGCGCTCGCCCAGGAGATCCTGGAGTTCGGCCGCCAGAACCTGCCAAGCTTCAAGGTGCCGAGGAGCCTGGATTTCGTCACCGCCCTGCCCCGTTCCGAGGCAGGCAAGATTCAGCGCAACAAGGTGCGGGCGCCCTACTGGGAAGGACGTAAGCGCCAGATCTAGGATCGCGGACGGCGCGGCCCGTCCGCGCCGTCACACGCCTGCGACTTTCGCCGTCTATGCGGGCCGCCATTCGCGTTTCTGGAGCGTTTCATGCCGGGTCTCGATCGTCGCAGCGTCCTGGCCGGGGCGGCGGGCTTCCTTCTGCCGCCGGCGATCGCCAGGGCGCAGGCCATCGACGCCCACGTCCGCACCGGCACGATCCGCGACGTCGAGCACGTGGTGGTCTTCATGCAGGAGAACCGCAGCTTCGATCACTACTTCGGCTCCATGAACGGCGTGCGCGGCTTCGCCGACCGCTTCCCGATACCGGTGGCCGGCGTCGAGGGCGCCGAGGACCGGACGGTCTGGATCCAGGAGAACGGCAAGGCCAAGGCTGGGCCCAGGCTGATCGCGCCGTTCCCGCTCGACACCGCCAGGAGCTTCGCCCTGATGCGGGTCGAGGGCACCCCGCACAACTGGCCGGACGCGCAGTACGCCTGGGACGAAGGCCGGATGGGCAGGTGGCCGGAGAGCAAGACGGCCCACTCCATGAGCTACTACCGGGCCGAGGACATCCCCTTCCAGTTCGCGCTCGCCGACGCCTTCACCCTCTGCGACGCCTACCACTGCTCGATCCAGACCGGCACCAACACCAACCGGCTGATGCTCTGGACCGGCACGAACGACCCGTCCGGCAAGGGCGCCGGACCCTCGATCGGCAATTCGCACGACAACGTGCCGAGCCTCGGCGGCCACCCGCAGTCCTACACCTGGACCACCTACACCGAGCGGCTCGAGAAGGCCGGAATCTCCTGGCGCGTCTACCAGGACATGGCCGACAATTTCGAGGACAACCCGCTGGCGGGCTTCAAGACCTTCCGCGACGCCTTCGCCGACGCGCCCGGCGCCGACCCGCGCCTCAAGGAGCTCGGCCTCAGCACCCGCAAGCTCGACGGCCTGAAGGAAGACGTGCTGGCCGGCCGCCTTCCGCAGGTGTCCTACGTCGTCGCGCCGGCTGCGGCCTCCGAACACCCGATGCCGTCGAGCCCGGCCCAGGGCGCCGACTACACCGCCCAGGTGCTCGACGCCCTGACCGCCGACCCCGAGGTCTGGGCCAGGACGGTGCTGCTGATCATGTTCGACGAGAACGACGGGTTCTTCGACCATGTCCCGCCGCCCGCGCCGCCTTGCCGCGACGCGAGCCGCCCCGGCGGCCTGGCCGGCGGCTCCACCGTCGATCTGGCGGGCGAGCATCACCTGGTGCGCAGCGAAGCCGACGCGGTCTGGGAGAAGCCCGAGCTGATGGGCCGTCCCTACGGCCTGGGCCCGCGCGTGCCGATGTACGTGGTCTCGCCCTGGAGCCGGGGCGGTTTCGTCAGCTCGGAAGTGTTCGACCACACCTCGGTGATCCGTTTCCTGGAGGCGCGCTTCGGCGTGGCCGAGCCCAACATCTCGCCGTGGCGGCGGGCCGTCTGCGGCGACCTGACCTCCTGCTTCGACTTCAAGACGCCCAACGACGCGGCGTTCCGCGAGGTCCTGCCGGCGACGGCGGCGACGGCCGAGCGGGCCAAGGCGCTGCCGGGCCGCACGAAGCCCGACACGCCGCCGACGCCCACGGCGCCCGAGCAGGCCCCGGGAACCCGTCCCTCGCGCGCCCTGCCCTATGCGCTGGACGTGGCGGCCAGGATCGAGTCCGGCACGGTCCGCCTGACGTTCGCCAACAGCGGGACCGCCGCCGCGGTGCTGCACGTCTACGACCGCAGGCATCTCGATCGCGCGCCGCGCCGCTACACGGTCCAGCCGCGCAAGGCCCTGGCCGACGCCTGGGAGAGCGCGGGCGGCTACGACCTCTGGGTCCTGGGCCCCAACGGCTTCCACCGCCACTTCATGGGCGAGGCCGCCGCGGGCGAGCCCGAGGTGATGGCCGCCTATGATCGCCGCCGGGCGCTCCTGACGCTGACGATCCGCAATCCGGGGGCCGAGGCGCTGGCGCTCAAGGTCGCGCCCAACGCCTATGACGAGGCGCTCGCCGCCTGGACCGCCGAGCTGGATCCGCACGGCACGGCCTCCAAGGCCTGGCGCCTGGCGGACACGGGCGGCTGGTACGACCTGTCGGTCACCCTGGACGGCGAGCCCGGCTACCTGCGCCGCCTGGCGGGACGCCTGGAGACCGGCAGGGATTCGGTGAGCGACCCGGCGATGGCGGGCCCCGCCCTGATGCGCCGTCCGATCTGACGCCGCGCCGGCAATCGGCCGCAATCATGCGAAAACAAGCGTGTTTGGCGCAGCCGTGCGGCGCATGGCATGTAGCGCGCCGCCTCGAACCCCCATGGGTGCTTTCGCCATGCCGATTCCCTTCATCGACCTGCAGGCCCAGCGCGCGCGCCTGGGCCAGCCCCTGGAAGACGCGATTCTCAAGGTCGTGCGCTCGGGCGCCTATGTCATGGGCCCGGAGATCGCCGCCTTCGAAAAGGCGCTGGGCGCCTTCGGTCAGGCCCCGTTCGTGCTGTCCTGCGGATCGGGCACCGAGGCCCTGCAGCTGCCCCTGATGGCCTGGGGGATCGGGCCGGGCGACGCGGTCTTCTGCCCCTCCTTCACCTTCGCGGCGACCGCCGAGGTCATGCCCCTGGTGGGCGCCTCGCCGGTGTTCGTCGACATCGACCCGGACACCTACAACCTGGACCCTGTCCACCTGGACGCGACGATCGAGGCGGTGAAAGCCAGGGGCGAGCTGACGCCGAGGGCCGTCATCGCCGTCGACCTCTTCGGCCAGCCGGCCGACTATCCGGCGATCGCGGCGGTGGCGAGGAAGCACGGCCTGAAGCTGATCTCCGATTCCGCCCAGGGCTTCGGCTGCACGCTGGGCGGCCAGCACCCGATCCACTGGGCCGACGTGACCACCACCAGCTTCTTCCCGGCCAAGCCGCTCGGCTGCTACGGCGACGGCGGGGCGGTGCTCTGCAAGGACGAGCGCCTGCACGACCTGCTCGTCTCCCTGCGCGTCCACGGCCAGGCGGTGAAGTCCGACATCGAGGGCCGGACCTTCGAGCACGATCCGAAGTACCTGAACATGCGCGTGGGCATGAACAGCCGGATGGACACCATCCAGGCCGCAGTCCTCCTGCAGAAGCTCACCATCTTCGCCGACGAGATCGAGGCCCGGAACCGCGTGGCCGACCGCTACGCCGAGGGGCTGAGGGGCGTGGTCAAGACGCCCCGGGTGATCGAAGGCGGGGTCTCCGTCTGGGCGCAGTACACGATCGAGACGCCCGATCGCGACGGCCTCGCCGCCGCCCTCAAGGCCAGGGAGATTCCGAGCGCGGTCTACTACCCCATCCCCATCCATCGTCAGGGCGTCTATTCTGGCTATCCTCAGGGACCGGGCGGGCTGCCCGTCACCGACGCCAAGGCCGGGGTGGTGATGAGCCTGCCCATGCACCCCTATCTGGAGAGCGACGTGCAGGATCAGATCATCGCCGCCATCCGCGCCCACGTCGGCAAGAACGCATGAGCGCCAACACCGGGGCCCCGGCCGCCGAGGCCATGGCCGCAGACTTCGAGCGCCGCGCCGCCGGGCGCGAGCTGGTGATCGGCGTGATCGGCCTGGGCTATGTCGGCCTGCCGCTGGCCGAGGGCTTCGTCAGCCGGGGATTCAAGGTGCTGGCCTACGATCCGGACGTGGGCAAGATCGACGCGATCCGCGCGGGCCGCACCTACATCCGCCACATCTCCGACGAGCGCGTCTCGGCGCTGAACGCCTCGGGCAAGCTCGACGCCACGACCGACGCCGACCGCCTGGGCGAAGCCGACGCGCTCCTGATGTGCGTGCCCACCCCGCTGAACGTCCACCGCGAGCCGGACCTGTCCTTCGTCGAGGCCTGCGCGCGCATGATCGCCGCGCGCCTGCGGCCCGGACAGCTCGTGGTCCTGGAGAGCACCACCTATCCCGGCACCAGCGAGGAGCTGATCCGGCCGATCCTCGAGGAGGCTTCGGGCCTGAAGGCCGGCGTCGACTTCGCCATCGCCTACAGCCCCGAGCGCGAGGACCCCGGCAACATCCAGTTCGGCGCGACCTCGATCCCCAAGGTCGTCGGCGCCGACACCGAGGCCGAGCGGCGCATGGCCACGGCCGTCTACGCGCCGCTGACCCAGGTGGTGCCGGTCTCCGACCTGAAGACCGCCGAGGCGGTTAAGCTCACGGAGAACATCTTCCGCCTCGTGAACATCGCCCTGGTGAACGAGCTCAAGGTCGTCTTCGAGAGCATGGGCATCGACATCTGGGAGGTGGTCGACGCGGCCAAGACCAAGCCGTTCGGCTACATGCCCTTCTATCCGGGCCCCGGGCTCGGCGGCCACTGCATCGCCATCGACCCCTTCTACCTGACCTGGAAGGCGCGGGCCCACGGCGAGCAGACGCGCTTCATCGAGCTGGCCGGCGACGTGGTCACCGCCATGCCCAAGCGCGTGGTCGAGCATGTGGCCGAGGCGCTCTCCACCGCGCGCGCCAAGGCGATCAACGGCGCCAAGATCCTGGTGGTGGGCCTGGCCTACAAGAAGAACGTCGACGACATGCGCGAGAGCCCCTCGCTGCACGTCATCCGCATGCTGCGCGAGCGCGGAGCACAGGTGGACTACCATGATCCGCACATCCCGGCCGCGGCCGACACGCCCGAACATCCCGAAGTCGCGGGCATGACCAGCATCGCCTGGTCGGCCCAGGCGCTCGGCGCCTACGACTGCGCGGTCATCTGCACCGACCACGACGCCGTGGACTACGCCGCGCTCGCCGAGGCGGTCCCGCTGATCGTCGACACGCGCAACGCCACGGCCCGTCTGAACGGCGCCTTCGCCGGCAAGATCTGGAAGGCTTAGAACGCCTACTTGAACCAGCGGAGCTGCTCAGTCGTGGCCAGCAGCGTCCCCTCGCGGCTCCACAGCGCGCCGTGCTGGTCGAAGAAGCCGCCGGTGATGGAGGCAAGGACCGCCCGACGACCCTAGGGTTCATAGCAGGGGGCGAACCGATCGGGTCGCCGGGCGATTTCGGGCTCTGGTTAGAGGGCTCCGAACTTGCGCGTCGTCCGCCTCCGCCCGGAGGCTTCGGCGAATCACGACGTCATGAGTGCGACTTTTCGCCGCAACGCTCCGAGAGCGCATGATCAAAACGGACTATGAGCGGCGAAATTGTGATCACGGAGCGGTTATCTCAGTCCCGCGCCATCCGCCGCAGCACCGCTTCCCAGTGCTTCAGGACCAGGAAATGCCCGATCCCCGGCGCTTGCCAGACCTCCTCGGCCTTGTCGCCGAGATAGTTGAGGAGATCGGGCAGCGGCGCCAGCAGATCCTCCTCGCCGTGCCAGACGATCAACGGCGTGCGCAGCTCGGCCGCCGTCAGGTTCTGGGCGCGGCGGAAGGCGCGCAACTCGTCGGCGGGACCGCGGGTCGTATGGGCCAGGCATTCGCCCACATAGGCGGCGACGAACTCGGCGACCTCGGGATGGTCCTCGAAGAACGCCCGGTCGCCCGGCGAGAACACCGCGGTGCGCCGCACGACCCGCTCGACCAGCGGCACGGAGAGCTGAAGGCGGATGATGGCGTAGAAGGTCTCCACGACCCAGGGGCTCTTCTGGATCCGCTCGCGGAACAGCACCAGGGGATTGCGCGGCCCGGCGCCGGCTTCCGACGGGCGGGGCGGCCGGCCGGAGCAGATCATCAAGCGGTTCGCGCGCGGGCCGAGCCGGATCGCGGTCTGCACCGCCGACGGCGCGCCGGAGAGGATGGCGGCGAGCCGCACGTCGTTCAGGTCCAGCTGGTCGCACAGCTCCACCATGTCGTCGGCGACCGCATCGAAGCTGTAGGACGGGTGCGGGTCCGAGGCGCCGAATCCCGGCCGCTCGGCGCAGATGACGCGCAGGCCGAGCCGGGCGGCCAGGGCGTCGGTCCCTGGCGGCAGAAGGCTCGATCCCATGCCTTCATGGAAGGCCAGCATCACGCGGCCCGCCGGGTCGCCATAGTCGCGATAGGCCAGCCGGCGGCCGTCGCCCAGGCGGATGTGGGCGACCGGCGGGGCCTTGCCGAGGATCGCCGACGGCGGCGAGCTCGCCTCGGCCTCGATGGCGCCGGCCACCGACGACAGTTCGGTGAGCGCCCGCACCAGGTCGCTCTGCCGCTTCAGGCCCATCTTGTCGAAGATCGCGCGCAGCTGGTTGCGAAGCGTGTTGACGCTCACCTTCAGTTCGTCGGCCGCCTCCTGCAGCGAGCGGCCGTCGCGTAGCTTGCGCGCCAGCCTGGCCTCCGCGGCGGTCAGGCCGAAACTCTCGCGAAGCGTGCTCCAGAGCCGGTTGGTGGCCTCCGCGGCCGGGAACACCAGGGCGAAGGCGCCTCCATCCGGCGCCGAGACGATCTTGCCCACGGTGGTCGGCAGGGTCGTGGCGGGCACCAGATAGGCGAAGCAGGGCCCCTCCTCGTCGCCGTCGCGCTCGAATTTCAGGATCGTCTGGCCGTCCGGCCGCTGCGTCGCCTGGTCCAGGGCCCGTCGCAGCACCTCCGTGTTGGCGGGGTCTTCGAACGCCGGCTCGACGCCGATCTCCAGACGACCGAGGCCGGAGCCCATCACCACCTGGGCGGCGGGATTGCAGGCGATCGTCCGTCCGGCGCTGGACAGCAGCGCCCAGGCCACGTCGTTGCGGGCCGCCGCGCCATCGCCGGCGCGGCTGACCAGGCGGGCGATGTCGGCCATCCGCTCGAGATCCGGTCCGACGCCGTCGGGGGCCGTTTCCTCGCCCGGGGAGAGGGCGAGCACGTCGATGAGCTGCTCCCAGCCCTCGGGGTCGGCGGCGATCTGGTAGAGCGTCTCGATCACCAGCGCCACGTTCGCGCGCGACTTGTCGTTCATGAATGCCGGGCGCCCCCTCAGGCCGGATGGTCGTCAGTACGTCGCTCAGGGGAGTACGGATGCGCGGCCGAACGCGCCGGCGCCCGCCCCCCGAGAGGCCCGTCAGTTGAGAACGCCTACGATCGAGGCGCGTTGCGACAGCTCAATCCAATTTCCGTCGGGGTCGCGGACCATCGAGATGCGCGCCGTCGTCCCGAGCGTCACGGGCGCCACGGCCTCGCGGCCGCCGCGCTCCAGGACGCGCGCGTGCTCGGCGTCCACCTTGAAGATCTGGAAGGTGATGTAGCGCCAGCCGCGGCCCTGGAATCCGGCGTCGGCCGGCGCGTCGGCGGACGGCTCCAGGATGATGAGGCTCTCGCCCGCGCGGAAGGCCGCTCCGCCGTCCCATGGCTCTTCCTCGAGGCCCAGGGCGTCACGATAGAAGGCCCGATGCGCGCCCAGGTCGCGGACGGCGATGCGCACGCCGATCTGCGTCACGCCCCGCCAGCCGGGCGGGACGAGCAGCAGGCGGTTCCCGTCCGGATCGGCCAGGGCGACCGGCGCGTCCACGCCCTGGCGGGCGATGATCAGTTCGCGGTAGCCGCTGGGGGGCGTGTCGGGCAGCGCCTCGGCGTGGTGGTTGATCTTCAGCACCGAGCCCAGCACGTCGTGGCGGTGCTGGTCCTGACCGCGGCGGATCTTCAGGAGGTGGTCGAAGGGCACGCCCGCCTCGTCCTGCCAGAAGCGCAGCATCGACTCCAGGTTGTTGGTCGACAGCCCGACGTCGACCCGCGGCTTGGCCAGTTCCATCCCCATGCCCCTGCGTTAAGTTTTCCTGGGTTGCCTCCACACCTCGGGCGTGGGAGGCGTGAAGTCAAACGTTTGTTTTATTGCGGAGGAAGCATTCATGAAGGCGGCGGTCTATTACGAGAACGGTGGTCCCGACGTTCTGAAGTACGAGGATGTCCCCGACCCCCAGTTGCACCCCAAGGGCGTGATCATCCAGGTCGAGGCCATCGCCATCGAGGGCGGCGACACGCTCAACCGCTGGCGCGGGCCGCTCATGACCAATCCGCACGTGGTGGGCTACCAGGCGGCCGGCGTCATCGTCGAGGTGGGCGCCGAAGTCACCCACCTGAAGCCCGGTCAACGGGTCGCCACCGTGAACAACTGGGGCAGCCACGCCGCCCTGCGCTCGGTCCCGGCGCGCAACTGCTGGCTGGTGCCGGACGGCTACGACATCAAGAAGGCCGCCGCGATTCCGGTGACCTTCGGCACGGCGCATGACTGCCTGTTCGAGTTTGGCCGGATGAAGGCCGGCGAGACCGTGCTGATCCAGGCCGGCGCCTCGGGCGTGGGCGTGGCCGCCATCCAGCTCGCCAGGCGCGGCGGCGCGGGCCTGATCCTGGCGACCGCGTCCTCCGACGAGCGCCTCGAGAAGCTCAAGCGCCTGGGGCTCGACCACGGCATCAACTACACGGCCCACGAGGTGCCCAAGGAGGTCATGCGCCTGACCGACAACAAGGGCGCCAACGTCGTCGTCGACTCGGTCGGCGGCGCGACCCTGCAAGGCTCCATCAACAGCCTCGCCTACCGCGGCCGCGTATCGATGGTCGGCGCGGCCGGCCGCGAGCCGATGGTCGTGGACGTGGGCTCGATGATGGGCGGAAACCGCTCGCTGTCCGGCGTCTTCCTCGGCGCCGAGATCATGACCGACCGCGTGCACGACAACATCCAGGCCCTGATCGACGACGCCGCAAAGGGCGAGCTGGAGGTCGTGATCGACAGGGTGTTCCCGCTGTCCGAAGCCGCCGCGGCGCACGCCTATATCGAAAGCCGCGCGGCGGTGGGCCGCGTGGTGATGGTTCCGTAGGACCGTCCGAACTGCCATCCCGGCACGCCGCGCTGGCGGCGTGTCCGGGCCCCATGCTCATCGACGTCTTTGGCGAAGGCGGTGCGAACGGATCTCGGCCTTTCGCTTCGCTTCAGCCGGGATGACAATGAAAAGAAAATACGGAGAAAGCCCATGGCCCGAGCGCGCAACGGCGCCGTCGAGCTCGAGTACGAAATCTTCGGCGCGCCGGACGCGCCGGCGATCCTGCTGATCAACGGGCTGGGTTCGCAGATGACCCGCTGGCCCGAGGCCTTCTGCGCCCGGCTGACCGGCAAGGGCTTCCGCGCGATCCGTTTCGACAACCGCGACACGGGCCTGTCCACCTGGTTCCAGCCGGGCGAGGCCTACACCCTGAGCGACATGGCCGCGGACGCCATGGCCGTGCTGGACGCGGCCGGCGTCGCCCAGGCCCACGTGGCGGGCGTCTCCATGGGCGGCATGATCGGCCAGGCCGTGGCGATCGAGCATCCTGGCCGCACGCTGTCGCTCACCTCGATCATGTCGGCCAGCGGCGCCCCAGGCACGCTGGACTCCACGCCCGAGGCCGGCGCCGTGCTCTCCGCCACGCCGCCAGATCCCAAGGCCGACTTCGAGGCCTTCCTAGCCCATGCCGTGAAGAACGCGTTGGTGATCGGCAGTCCCGGCTTCCCCTGGCCCGAGGGCGCCCTGCGCGAGCGCGCGATCGCCGAGTACGAGCGCGCCTTCAATCCCACCGGCAGCCAGCGGCAGATGGCCGCCATCCGCGGCGACGGCGACCGCACGGAGCGGCTTGGGGCGCTGAAGGTTCCGACCGTCGTCCTGCACGGCGCCGACGATCCGCTGGTCCCGCTCGCTGGCGGCGTCGCCACCTCGCAGGCCATCCCCGGGGCGGAGCTCAGGGTGATCGAGGGCATGGGCCACGACCTGCCGCCGGCCCTGTTCGACATCGTCGCCGAGGCCATCCTGGCCGCCGCCGCGCGCGCCTGACCCCCACCAGACAACGAAACGAAGAACGAAGGAAGATCTCATGGGACGTCTTACGGGCCGCACGGCCGTCATCACCGGCGCGGGCTCCGGCATCGGCCGGGCGAGTTCGCTGCTCTTCGCCCAGGAAGGCGCGAGCCTGGTGATCGCCGACAAGGCCGAAAGCGTGAACGAGACCGCCGACATGGTCCGCGCGGCCGGCGGCAAGGCCGTGGCGCTGACCGGGGACGCGGGCGAGGAAGCCTTTGTCGAAAGCCTGATCGCCAAGGCCGTCGCCGAATTCGGCGGACTGGACGCCTGCTGGGCCAACGCCGGCATTTCCGGCGGCTGGACCGAGTTCGACCAGCAGGACGCCGCCTTCTGGGCCGAGATCCTGCGGGTGAACCTGATCGGCGCGTTCCTGGCGGTGAAGCACGCCTCGCGGGTGATGATCCCCAAGGGCAAGGGCTCGATCATCTGCACGGCCTCGGTGGCCGGCATCCGCTCGGGCGCCGGCGGCTCGCCCTATTCGGCCTCCAAGGCGGGCGTGATCAGCCTGGCCCAGACCTCGGCCAACGAGTTCTACGGGACCGGCGTGCGGGTCAATTGCATCTGCCCCGGCCTGATCGAGACCGGCATGACCAAGCCGATCTTCGACGGCGCCCGGGCTCGCGGCAACGAGGACAAGATCGGCCAGCTGAACCCCATGGCCCGCTACGGCGTGCCCAGCGAGATCGCGCACGCCGGCCTGTTCCTGGCCTCCGACGACAGCTCCTACGTCAACGGCCAGGCGATCGTGGTCGACGGCGGCCTGTCGAGCTCCCACCCCGTGGTGCGGCGCAAGCGTTGATCTATCTCGTTCGCCATGGGCAGACGGTCTTCAACCGCGAAGGCCGCCTGCAAGGCCATGTGGACTCCGAGCTGACCGAGCTCGGGCGTGCGCAGGCGCAGAAGGTCGGCGCCCTGTTGCGCGGGCTCGTCGGCGCGCCTCGGGACTGGCGGGTGGTGTCCAGCCCGCTCGGCCGGGCGCGGAACACCGCGGCGATCATCGCCGAGGCTCTGGGCGTGACGGAGGTCGAGACCGATCCCGGCCTCATCGAAGTCAGCTTCGGCGTCTGGGACGGGCGGGCGCGGGACGACCTGCGCGCTGAGTATCCCGACGCGTTCGGTCCCACCGGCTACCGCTTCAATGCGCCCGGCTGCGAACCCTACGACGCGGTCTGCGCCCGGCTGCGGGCGTGGCTGGCCGACCTGGAGCCCGAGCCGGACCGGCGGGTCATCGCGGTGAGCCACGGCGTGTCGGGCCGCATCCTGCGCGGCGTCTACGCGGGCTTGGCCCGCGAGGCGGCCCTCGACTTGCCGGTGCCGCAGGACGCCGCCTTCCGCCTGTCCGGCGGCGCGATCGAGCGCTTCGAAGCCTGAGCGCGGAGAGCCGCTAGGCGCCGGGCGCCGAAAATACTGCCGGGCGAAATTTTCCGGGATACGCGCGCAGGCGGTAGGCGCCGGTTGAAACGCCTCAGCTTTTCCCGCGGCGCCGGCGCGCACGTTCCCTGCAGGACGAGAGGGGCTTCAGCCAGGAGGAAGTCATGATCTCGTTCGGCGCCAGCCCGGTCGCGGGCGCGGGTTCGGCCTCGCCCTACGGCTCCAACGGCGTATCGGGTTCGATCGCGGGCCAGAAGACCCCCAAGGAGGAGTTTCTCGAATACGCCCGCATGACGCCGGCGGAGAAGCTGCGCGAGTCGGTCCTCAGGAGCCTCGGGGTGTCCGAGGAAGAACTGAAGCGGATGGACTCCAAGGAGCGCCAGCGCATCGAGGAACAGGTCAGGGAACTCATCAGGCAGAAGGTCGAATCCGACGGCTCCGACCAGAAGGGCGCCATCGTCGACGTCACGGCCTGACGCGCTGGAGCGTGATAGGGGGGAAGTGGAAGCCGCTCCGGCGGCCTCCGCCGGCCGTTACTCCTCCGCCAGGCTCGCCAGCCGCCAGCCGGCGACCGCGCCGAGGACGAACGCGCCGCCGATCAGCGAGGCCAGCACGCCGGGCGCCAGATGGAACACCAGCGGGGGGCGGCCGTAGACGCCCTTCCCCTTGCCGGCCAAGGCGTATTCGTAGTCTTCGATCGGCATCTTGTTCAGGTCCGGCCACATCGCCTGGAGCTCACCTTTGTTGTCCTGTCCGCGCCTACATCTGGCCTTTCCGGCGGCCGGACGCTAGAAGCGCAGCCCATCCTACAGACCTGCCCGATCGAGCGACATGGCTGGACACTCAAAATTCAAGAACATCATGCACCGGAAAGGGCGCGCGGACGCTGTTCGTTCCAAGCTCTTCTCCAAGCTTTCGCGCGAGATCACCGTGGCGGCCAAGTCGGGCATGCCCGATCCGGCGATGAACGCGCGCCTGCGACTGGCCGTGGCCAACGCCAAGGCCGAGTCCATGCCCAAGGACAATATCGACCGGGCCATCAAGAAGGCCTCGGGCGGGGACGCCGAGAGCTATGAGGAAATCCGCTACGAGGGCTTCGGTCCGGGCGGCGTCGGCGTGATCGTCGAGGTGCTGACCGACAACCGCAACCGCGCGGCCTCCAACGTGCGCTCCATCTTCGCCAAGAACGGCGGCAACCTGGGCGAGACCGGCGCGGTCTCCTTCATGTTCGACCGCGTGGGCCAGATCACCTATCCGGCCGCGGCCGGCTCGGAGGACAAGGTGATGGAGGCCGCCATCGAGGCCGGCGCCGAGGATGTGGAGTCGGATGAGGACGGCCACACCGTCTACACCGCCTTCGAACAGCTCTCCGAAGTGGCCCAGGCGCTCGAGACCGCGCTCGGCGAGGCCAAGTCGACCAACATCGTCTGGCGGCCCAAGACCCTGACCCCGGTGGCCAGCGACGCCGTCCCGACGCTCATGAAGATGATCGACGCGCTGGAAGACGACGACGACGTTCAGAACGTCTACGGCAACTACGACATCGCCGACGAGGACATGGCCAAACTCGACGCCTGACGCCCGGCTCAAGGGGCGCTAGCTTCGGGCCCCGGCTGGGGAGAGGAAGCCTGCGCATGCTCGAGGACTGGATCAGCGTCTACGGCCTGCCGATCCTGGGCGCCGTGACCGCCGGCGGCCTGATCGGCCTGGAACGGGAGTATCGCGGCCACGCCGCGGGCCTTCGCACCCACATCCTCGTGGCGCTGGCCTCGGCGCTGCTGATGCTCGCGGCCGGGCGCCAGACCGAGTGGCTGGGCCATCCGGCGGCCGACGTTCTGCGCATCGACCCGGCCCGCATGGCCCACGGAATTCTCACGGGTGTGGGCTTCCTCTGCGGCGGCGCGATCTTCCGCTCGGGCCTCTCCGTCCACGGACTGACCACGGCGGCCTCGCTGTGGGTCACCTCCGCGCTGGGCGTCCTGTTCGGGGTCGGTCTCTACAGCCTGGCGATCGGCGGCGCGGCGGCGAGCCTGGTCATTCTGGTCCTGCTGCGCCTGGGCGCGGCGCTCCTGCCGGCCCAGCACCACCTGGAGATCGTCGTGCGCTACCGCCGCGCCGGCGCCCCGGCGGAGGCCGAACTGCGCGAGCTCGTCGGCCAGTTGCGCCAGCGGCCCGAGGCCATGGGCCTGCGCCTGCTCGAAGGCGGCGAGGCGATCGAGCTGGCCACCACCCTGCGCGGCCCCGCCCGCGGCGTGGCCGAGGCCCTCGCCCGCCGGCTCGGCGAGGATCCGCGCGTGCTGTCCTTCGACATCACGCCGCGGAACATCTAGAGCGTGATAGCCGGAAGTGGAAACCGGTTCCGGCGGCCATCACGCTCTAACTCTTTGATTTAGAGCCTTTTTGATCCCTTCAAATGGTTCCATTTGAAGGGAAAAGGCTCTAGCGCGGATAGAGGATCACCTGGGTGCAGCGGAAGGCGGCCATCAGCCTGCCGCTCGCCGCGTCGCGGGCCCAGGCGTCCCACACCTGGGTGGTGCGCCCGCCGTGGAGCATCCTGGCCTCCACCTCGACGACGCCCTCGCGCAGGGTGCCCACGAAGTTGCACTTCACCTCCGCCGTGGTGAAGCCGCTCGCGCCCTCCGGCCACGCGGTCGAGACCCCGTAGGCGCACAGGATGTCGGCGATGCTCAGCAGCGAGCCGGCCAGCAGGAAGCCCGTGTGGGCCACCAGGTCCGGGCGCACTGCGAAGCGGCCGACGACCCGGCCGTCCTCCACCTCGGTGATCTCCAGGCCGATATGCTCGGGCAGCTTGCCGACGTTGGCGCGGTTGAGCTTCTCGACGGAGGTGTGGTTCTCCGTGGCGGGCATGGGACGTCCTTGTTCTCGAGCTGCAGGCCACGCACATTGAAGGGCGAATCTCCCGCCCGGCGCCACCGCAACCTGCGCCGCCTCCGACAATCGCCAACGAAGAGGTCCCTTGGACACGCTGCAGGAACGCTCGCCCGCCCCGCCGAACCTCGTCGGGCCGACCCTCGTCCTGGTCTGGCTGGCGCTTGGCGCGGCCCTGGTCCGCGCGCCGCAGGTCCCCGTGCTCACCTTCGCCTTCGTCATGACGGGCTGGGTGCTGGCCGTCGCCGTCCACGAGTTCGGCCACGCGATCACGGCCTACGCCGCCGGCGACCACACGGTGCGCGCCAAGGGCTACCTGACCTTCGACCCGCGCCGCTACACCGACCTCGGCGTCTCGGTCGTCATTCCGCTGATCGCCCTGGCGCTCGGCGGAATCGGCTTTCCCGGCGGCGCGGTCTACTTGCGCGAAGACCTGATGCGGAGCCGCCTGTGGCGCTCGGCCGCCTCGCTCGCCGGGCCCCTCGGCACCCTGGTCGTGCTGGTGGTGCTGACCCGGGCCATGGCCATGGCCGCGGGGGCGAGCCTGCCGCTCTACGACGCCCTGGCCTTCCTGGCCTTCCTGCAGGCCACGGCCCTGGTCCTCAACCTCCTGCCGATCCCCGGCTTCGACGGCTATGGCGTGATCCGGCCGTTCCTGCCGCGCGCCATAGCCGAGGCCCTGGCGCCGATCGAGGGAATCGCCGCGCTCGCCTTCCTGGGCCTGCTGTTCTTCGTGCCCACCGCCGGCGCGCTCCTGTTCGGCTCGTCCTTCGCGATCACTGAGGCGTTGGGCGCGCCGATGCACGCCGTCCAGGCCGGATGGCAGGCCTTCCGCTTCTGGAGCTGACGCAGCGCTCAACGATTGCTTAACCCCGTCGGCTTCCTGTACCCCTAGCCTGGAACAGATGACGAACGGCCGGTGATTCCCTCAGCCCCCCTCCGCATCCTCGGTCTCGATCCCGGCCTTCGCCGCACCGGCTGGGGCGTGATCGTGGTGGACGGCGCGCGCCTGGCCCACGTGGCCCACGGGGTGATCGCGCCCAAGGAGACCGCGCCCTTCGCCGAGCGCCTGCTGGTGCTGTTCGAGACCATATCCCAGGTCATCGAGACC
>Ga0209066_10001686_pt1 | contig 28652 bp, 26 predicted proteins | sample All_14_2_FD_187198 | JGI IMG/M metagenome (GOLD analysis project Ga0209066, IMG submission 187198) | Freshwater microbial communities in response to fracking from Pennsylvania, USA - Allegheny Zone_MetaG_DW_15 (SPAdes) (version 2) ...
GCAGTGCCAGCACCAGCGAGGTGAATTCGTGGCCCATCGGCAGGCCGGCGAAACGGATGCGCGGCGCTTCGCCGGGGATGCCGATGGCGAAGGACGGGCACAGTTCGCTGCCATTGTCTTCGCGCAGGCTGACCTTGGTCGAGCAGTCGAGAATGTCGTTGAGCAGGGAACGCATTTCCTCGCCCTTGGCGCTGTCGTCCAGCGTCGCGACCAGTTCGATCGGGCGTTGCAGGCGTTCGAGATAGGCCTTCAACTGGCCCTTGATGGCGGCGTCGAGCATGATGTTCTCCCTGTATTGTTTTTTGGAATGCACTGGAAAGCTGCGATTGACCGCAGCTTTGCGGTGAAATCCGTACCGCGCCCGAAGGCGCGGCAGGTTTTCGTGGAACTTAGATCTTGCCGACCAGGTCCAGGGACGGAGCCAGGGTCTTCTCGCCTTCCTTCCACTTGGCCGGGCAGACTTCGTTCGGGTGCGAGGCGACGTACTGGGCAGCCTTCAGCTTGCGCAGGGTCTCGGAGATGTCACGGGCGATGGCGTTGTCGTGAACTTCCAGCGTCTTGATCGTGCCGCTCGGGTCGATGATGAAGGTGCCACGCAGGGCCAGGCCGGCTTCCGGAATATGCACGCCAAAAGCGTTGGTCAGCTGGTGCGTCGGGTCGCCAACCAGCGGGAACTTGGCCTTGCCGACTGCCGGCGAGGTTTCGTGCCAGACCTTGTGCGAGAAATGGGTGTCGGTCGTGACGATGTAAACTTCGGCACCGGCCTTCTGGAATTCGGCGTAGTTCTCGGCGGCGTCTTCAACTTCGGTCGGACAGTTGAAGGTGAAGGCAGCCGGCATGAAGATGATGACGGACCACTTGCCCTGCAGGTTGGCTTCGGTGACTTCGACGAACTTGCCGTTATGGAAAGCCTGGGCCTTGAACGGTTGCACTTGGGTATTGATGAGGGACATTCGAGGTATCTCCTGTACGGGTTGATGAATTTGTTTGGAACGAAGCAATGTTAGGACTGAGTTATCCATTGATCCAATTGATTGCTTAAATAGCATACATAGCCCTCGGCTATTTTTGTCAATTACCGACATGGTGTTTCCGGTTTTCCGACTACGTGTCTGGGATGCAAAAAATCACGCCGAATGCCAGCATAAGGGCCTGTCCGGGCAACACTTATTCAAAAAGGTGTGCTACTTTTATCCCGCTGCCGTTCCAACGGCCAGTTTTCTTAACTTGAATGGGTAACTAGGAGGCACTTAGATGAATAAATCCGAGCTGGTCGAAGTTGCTGCACAAGAAGCTGGTATTACCAAGGCCGCCGCAGACAAAGCGCTGTCGGCCATCATCGGCGCGGTTGTTCAGACCGTTGCCAAGGGCGAGTCGGTAACGCTCGTTGGTTTCGGTACTTTCAAGTCCGCTCAGCGTGCGGCGCGTACCGGCAAGAATCCTAAAACGGGTGCTACGTTGAAGATTCCGGCCACGACCGTGCCGAAATTCACGGCGGGTACTGCCTTCAAGGCAGCCGTTGCGCCCAAGAAAAGCGCTGCCAAGAAGAAATAATCGTGGTTTCACCCAATGCGGGGACCGTCACCGACGGGCTCCGCTTTTTACTTTGCAATGAATAATCCGAACAGCGAAATCCAGATCGAAGACACGCCGACTGAACTCCAGTCGCCTGAAACCCCGTCGCCTGAAATCCAGGTGGCAGAAGTTCCGCAGCCGGAATTCCAGCCGCTCGACATGCGTCGCCGCCTGCGCGAGCTGCTCTCGGTTCCCGAGCGGGATCGCAGTGATGAAGTATGGGACGAGATCATCGAGCTGGAAATCCAGCTTGCGCCCGGCAACCGTATCGCCGGTAATGAACCCTCGGCAAATCAGCCGCGCCATAACCAGCCGCGCAACAACCAGTCGCGGCATAATCAGCCGCGTCATGCCAAGCCAGGCGTCGGTGCCCCCGTCGCTGACGGTGGTGGTGCGGATGCTGGTGCCCAGCAGAAAAAACATCGTCCGCGGACCAAGAACAACCGTCGCCCACGTCCGGGCGGCAAGCCTGGTGGTGGTTCAGGCGGCGAGCCGGTTTGACCGGCGCGAAATCCTCAGGCCGGTTCCGGCATGCAGCATTTTGATCTGATCATCGTGGGAGGCGGACTGGCGGGTGCCAGTCTGGCCGTTGCTCTGCGCGACAGTCGCTTGCGTATCGCGCTCGTCGAGGCGCGACCGCCGCAGCGCGCGGACGGCTGGGATGCGAGAGTTTACGCAGTCAGCCCGGCCAATGTTGCCTTTCTCGAATCCATCGGGGTCTGGAAGCACCTGGATGGTGCCCGGGTGGCGCCGATCCGGGCCATGCGCGTGTTTGGCGATGCTGGTGGACAGCTGGAGTTTTCCGCTTTCCAGACTGGCGTGCCCGACCTTGGCTGCATTCTCGAATCCTCGCTGATGGCTTGCGAGCTCTGGGAAAATCTCAAGCGTCAGGCCAATCTCCAGCTTTTTGTGCCGCAGCAGCCGGCGGGGCTGGAGTTCCGCAACGAAGTGGCCGTTCTGCGGCTGGCGGATGGGCAGGTTTTATCTGCGCCCTTGCTGGTCGGCGCCGACGGGCGCGATTCCTGGGTGCGCGAGTCGGCCGGTCTGTCGGCGGTCAATCGCCATTATCGAGAAAAGGGTGTCGTCGCCAATTTCGCCGTCGAAAAGCCACACCAGAATGTGGCCTGGCAGTGGTTTCGCGACGACGGCGTGCTGGCCTGGTTGCCTTTGCCGGGGAACCGTATCTCCATCGTTTGGTCTACCCCCAATGAAGCTGCCGATGCGCTGTGCGCGATGTCTCCCGAAGCCCTTGCCGAAACTGTTGCTCAGGCCGGAGGCGGGGTGCTTGGCAAGTTGTCGCTGATCACGCCGCCGCTGGCCTTTCCGTTGCGGCTGATGCGTGTTCCCGAAATTGTCGCGCCGCGTCTTGCGCTGGTGGGGGACGCCGGGCACGGTATCCATCCGCTGTCGGGGCACGGGATCAATCTGGGGTTTCAGGATGCGCAGGAACTGGCTGGGCGTCTGCTTGCGGCGAAGCCCTGGGAGGATATCGGCCAGCTACGTTTCCTGCAGTCCTATCAGCGAGCCCGGCGCGAGGAAATCCATTTGCTGCAGACAACGACCGATACGCTGCGTCGCCTGTTTGCTGATCGTTCCCCCTTGTTGCGCCCGCTGCGCAATGCCGGGCTGGACCTGACCAATCGTTTGCCCGTCGCCAAGAGCTTTTTGGTGCGTTATGCCCTTGGGGCCATCTAGGAGAATTGAATGTTCGTCAAAAACCTGTCCGCCTTGCTGCTGTCCTTGCTGGCCTTCGGCTGTTCGGCCAATGAGGCAGAAATTCAGAAGGCGATCGAGGCCAAACTTGGCGTCAAGGTCGAGAGCGTCACCAAAGCCGGCTATTTCGGGCTGTATGAGGTCTACGCCGACGGGCACATCTTCTATACCGACGACAAGGTCAGTGCGATGCTGATCGGCGGCGACATGATTCGCGCCCAGCAGGCAGTCAACCTGATCGATCTGAAGAACAACCGCAACATTACCGACGAACGCCTGCGCAAGTTGACCGCGATCAAGTTCAGCGACCTGCCGCTGGAAAGGGCGATCAAGCAGGTTCGGGGCGACGGCAAGCGGGTGCTGGCAACATTCGAGGATCCGAACTGCGGCTATTGCAAGCGTCTGGCCAAGGATCTGGCGAAGCTCGAAAATGTTACGGTCTACACTTTCCTGTACCCGATTTTGTCCGAGGACTCGCTGAAGAAGTCGCGCCAGATCTGGTGTTCGGCGGATCGTGCAAAAGCCTGGAATGACTGGATCATTGACGGCAAGATGCCTAGTGGTCGCGACAATTGTGATACGGCGCCGATTACGCGCAACCAGGAGTTCGGGCGCAAACTCAATATCACGGGAACGCCGACCATCGTCTTTGCCGATGGCGAGCGCGTCCCCGGTGCCTTGCCGCTCAATGTGCTGGAGCAGAAACTGAACCAGCAGAAGTAATTCCGGTACAAACGGCCCTGGTGGGCCGTTTGAGTAACGGCATGCTTTTCGTCTCGCGGGACGACAAGCATGCCGTTTTCTTTTTCCCACAAATGTCCACGCGGAGCATGTCATCCGGGTCTGGGCCGTGTGCGTAAAAACTCCTGATGTTTCACTTTAACTAGTGTTTTCCTTGTATTGATTTTTAAGGGTTTTTTGTTGCATTTGATGTCTGCGAAAAGCTCGGTAAGTCATTGTTGTGTAAGAAAAATTCCCAATTTCTCTATTGACGCGCCATGGTTGTTGCTCTAAAGTGGGTAAACGTGTTTAAAAGTGGGTAAACGGGATGTTCGAGGGGGCTGCGGCGCTCAATCTGGATGCGAAAGGACGGCTTGCCATTCCGGCAAGGCATCGTGACGTCCTGCTCGCCGCCGGTGAGGGATCGCTGGTGCTGACCGCGCATCCGCATCGTTGCCTGCTGCTGTACCCGGCACCGGCCTGGCAGCCGATCCGCGACCAAATCCTGAAAGCGTCCAGCCTTGATCCGCGGGCCGCTGCGATCAAGCGCGTGATGGTTGGTAATGCCCGCACCGAAGCCCCGGATTCGGCTGGTCGTCTGTTGATTGCGCCCGAGTTACGTGCTTACGCGAAGTTCGAGAAAACGGTTTATCTGGTCGGCATGGGTAGCCATTTCGAAATCTGGAGCGAGGCGGGCTGGCAGCAGCAGAACGACCTGGCGGCCGAGGCGCTTACAGGCGACCTGCCGGCCGGACTCGGGGATCTCGTGCTGTGAACCCCGGCGGCGCCCATGTCACGGTGCTGCTCGAAGAGGCGGTGGATTCCCTGGCGATCAAGAATGACGGTGTTTACATGGACGCGACCTTTGGCCGCGGTGGGCACAGTCGTCGCATTCTTTCCTCGCTGGGTGAAAACGGTCGTCTGGTTGCGGTCGACCGCGATCCGCAGGCAATTCTTGCTGGCGAGGCTATTGGCGACAGTCGTTTCCGGCTAGTGCATCGGGCTTTTGGCGAGTTGTCGGAGGCTGCTGCCGAGGCGGGTATTTCTGCCGTGGACGGGGTTTTGTTTGATGTAGGGGTGTCGTCGCCGCAAATCGACGACGGGGAGCGCGGCTTCAGCTTTCGCCATGACGCGCCGCTCGACATGCGGATGGATACGACGCAGGGCGAGACGGCGGCCGAATGGCTGGCGCGGGCCGAAATAAGGGATATCACGGAGGTCATCAAAAATTATGGCGAAGAACGGTTTGCTTTCCAGATTGCAAAGAAGGTTGTGGCTGCTCGGGTCGAACAACCAATTGTCACAACAGCTCAGTTCGCGGCCCTCGTTCGCGAGACCGTGCGCACCCGTGAGCCAGGGCAGGACCCGGCGACGCGCAGCTTTCAAGCTCTACGGATTCATATCAATCAAGAGCTCCGCCAGCTGGAGGTAGCACTGCCGCAGGCGCTGGACTTGCTCAAGCCCGGTGGCCGGCTGGTGGTCATTTCCTTCCATTCGCTCGAAGACCGCATCGTGAAAAACTTCATGCGCGCGCAGTCGACCGCAGATTCCTTGCCCAAGGGACTGCCGTTGCGCGCCGATCAATTGCCCAAACCGAAGCTGCGTTTGATCGGCAAGGCGCTGCGCCCGTCGACCGACGAGGTCGCGGCGAATCCGCGGGCGCGCAGCGCGGTGATGCGGGTAGCCGAGAAGCTCTGATGTTCCGGCTCAATCTTTTCCTCCTGTTGCTCATCGTGCTCTGTGCCCTGGCTGTGGTCACTTCGCAGCATCGCGGGCGCAAGTTGTTCCAGGCACTCGAAGCCGAGCAGGAGAAGGTGCGCCAGCTTGACGTCGAGTACGGTCAGTTGCAGATCGAGATGTCGACCTGGGCGACCCATCCGCGCGTCGAGAAGATTGCCCGTGAACGTCTGCGCATGGTTGTGCCGGCGCCGCAGGCGGTGGTGCCAGTCAATCTGCAGGAGGCTCGCTGATGGTTGTGCGTCGTCGCCCGCAGCGCGGTCATCGCTACACCGAGAGCCCGATCCTGCAACTGGCCCTGCAGGGTTGGCGTTCGCGCATGGTCGGGCTGTTGCTGATGGCGGCTTTCCTCGCCTTGCTGATGCGCGCTTTCTATCTGCAGGTGATCAACAACGATTTCCTGCAGGAAAAGGGCGATTCACGTTACCTGCGCGATATCGAAATTTCCGCCTCGCGTGGCAAGGTGACGGACCGCCATGGCGACATGCTGGCGGTGTCGACGCCGATGCGTTCGATCTGGGCAATTCCGGCCGATGCGCGGACGATGAGCGGCGAGCAGAAGCGCCTGCTGGCTGAACTGGTCGAGTTGAAGCCGCGCGAACTGGATGCCCGGCTGGCTTCCGAGAAGACCTTTGTTTTCGTCAAGCGTCAGGTGCCGCCGCAGACTGCCGAGCAGATTGCCGCCTTGAAGCTACCTGGCATCCATCAGGAAAAGGAATATCGCCGTTACTATCCGGCGGGCGACATGACCGCCCATCTGGTCGGGTTTACCGGCGTCGATGACAAGGGGCTGGAGGGGGTCGAGCTGGCCTTCCAGCAATCTCTTCTGGGCCGTCCGGGCGCCCGGACGGTGATTCGCGACCGGCGCGGCAACATCATCGAGGATGTCGGTGCAACCCGCCCGCCGCGTGATGGCAACGATGTCACGCTGGCCATCGACTCGAAGATCCAGTACCTCGCCTACAGCCATTTGAAGGCGACGGTCACTGAGCACAATGCGAAGGGTGGCGGTATAGTCGTCCTCGATACGCGGACGGGGGAAATCCTGGCGCTGGCCAACTGGCCAACCTACAACCCGAACAACCGGGCCAAGCTGTCTGGAGAGCAGTTGCGCAATCGCGCGGTGACCGACACCTTCGAGCCCGGTTCGACGCTGAAGCCGTTCACCGTGGCGCTGGGGTTGGAGAAGGGCAAGTATCGCTACGATTCGATGATTGATTGCGCGCCTGGGCGTATCACGATTGGCCGCGCGGTGATTAGCGATGCGCATCCGCACGGACAACTGTCGGTTGCCGAGGTCATCCAGAAGTCTTCCAACGTCGGCACGACCAAGATAGCCCTGAGCATGCCGGCCGAATCGATGTGGGCCATGTTCGACGATCTCGGTTTCGGCAAGGCGCCGCAGCTCGGTTTTCCCGGCGAGGTCGGTGGGCGCTTGCGGCCCTGGAAGAACTGGCGCCCGATCGAGCAGGCGACGATGTCCTACGGTCATGGCATTTCCGTCAGCCTGATCCAGCTGGCACGTGCGTACACCGTCTTTGCCCGTGATGGCGATCTGGTGCCGGCATCGCTGTTGCGCGTCGATCAGCCGGTGGTACATGGCACGCCGGTTTTTTCCGCACAGACCGCCCGCGAAATGCGCGCCATGCTGGAAATGGTCGTCGGTCCCGGTGGTACGGCGCCGAAGGCGGCCGTGCCCGGCTATCGCGTTGGCGGCAAGACCGGCACCGCGCACAAGCTGGAGGGCGGTGCCTATGCCAACAAGTACATCGCTTCTTTCGTCGGTATCGCGCCGATTTCGAATCCCCGTCTGGTGGTCGCCGTGATGATCGACGAGCCGGGCGGCAACCAGTATTACGGTGGACAGATCGCCGGGCCGGTATTTGCTGGTGTCATGGGCGGCGCATTGCGGACGCTTGGCATCGCGCCGGACGCGCCGCTGCAGGTGGCCGCGGTCAATGATGGAAAGGGGCGGATGTGATGACGCCGCGTGAAATTCTCGATCGTCTGGAAAGCCTTGGCGTCGAAGCCTCGGGGATTGCCGACGACAGTCGCCAGCTGGTTGCCGGCGATGTCTTCCTGGCCTATCCCGGCGATCTCGCCGATGGCCGACAGTACATTGGCGACGCGCTGGCGCGTGGAGCGAAGGCGGTGGTCTGGCAGCCGGGCGGTGATTTTGTCTGGAATCCGGCGTGGACCGTGGCAAATTTCCCCGCCGAGCAGTTGCGTTCGCTGGCCGGTCCGCTGGCACACGCGATCTACGGCCATCCGAGCGAAGGCATGTCGCTGATTGCGATTACCGGGACCAACGGCAAGACCACGGTCAGCCAGTGTCTGGGTCGCGTCTACCCGCGTCCGTGCGCGATCATCGGCACGCTTGGCGTCGGCTTTCCCGATGCGCTGACGACAACCGGGTTCACGACGCCGGAAGCGACGACGCTGATGCGCTGTCTGGCCGGGTTCCGCGAACACAAGGTGGCAGCCTGCGCACTGGAAGCGAGTTCGATCGGCATCGAGGAAGGGCGGATGAACGGTCTGCGCGTCGATGTTGCAGTGTTCACCAACCTGACTCGTGACCACCTGGACTATCACGGCAGCATGGAAGCTTATGCGGCAGCCAAGGAAAAACTCTTCCTGTGGCCCCGCCTGCGGACGGCCGTGATCAATCTCGACGATGAGTTCGGTCTGCGCCTGATGCGCGAAACGACGGCGATGCGGGTGATCGGTTATTCGCTGGCAGCGCCGCGGCGCGATTTTCCCGCGCTGGTGCGGGCGGAAAAGCTGACCGACACGCCATTCGGGCAGCGTTTCGAGATCGTCATGCCGAATGGTCGGGCGATGGTCGATACGGCGCTGGTTGGCCGCTACAACGTTTCGAATTTGCTGGCCTGTGCGGCCGTGCTGCACGATGCCGGCGTGATGCCCGCGGAAATCGCTCGCCGCCTGTCGGAACTGACGCCACCGCCGGGGCGGATGGAACGGCTTGGTGGCATCGGCGAACCGCTGGTCGTCGTCGACTATGCCCATACGCCTGATGCATTGCGCAATGCGCTGGCCGCGCTGAAGCCGGTGGCCGATTCGCGTGGCGGCAAGCTGGTTGCGGTTTTCGGTTGCGGCGGCGACCGGGACAAGGGCAAGCGCTCGCAGATGGGCAGCATCGCCGAGGCCGCTGCCGATCGCGTCATGGTGACCAGCGACAACCCGCGCAGCGAGTCGCCGCAGGCAATCATCGAAGCGATTCTGGAAGGCATGCTGCATGCCGAGGTCGAGATTGACCGGGCGCAGGCAATCCGCCGCGCAATCCATGAAGCGGCGGATGCCGACGTTGTCCTGCTGGCTGGCAAGGGGCACGAAAACTATCAGGAGGTTGCCGGTGAGCGGCTGCCATTTTCCGATATCGACGCGGCCCGGGATGCCTTGCTCCTGCGTAGCGAAACCAGGGAGCACGCATGATGAACTGGCTGCTTTCCCGCGTTGCTGAAGTAACTGGCGGTCAACTGGTCGGCCAGGACCTGTCGCTGCATGGCGTGACGACCGATACCCGCGCCGTCGCCGCCGGGCAACTGTTCATCGCTCTGCGTGGCGAACGCTTCGATGCCCATGATTTCCTCGATGCGGCTGTGGCTGCCGGTGCCGGGGCGCTGCTGGTCGCCGATGCGGCACGCATTCCGGCCGGCGCGCCCGCTGTTGTCGTCGACGATACGCGCCTGGCGCTCGGTCGTCTGGCTGCAGCCTGGCGGGCGGAGTTCGACCTGCCGGTGATCGCCGTGACCGGTTCCAACGGCAAGACGACGACCAAGGAAATGATCGCCGCGATCCTCAAGGCGGCCTTCGGTGACGCAGTGCTGGCGACGCGCGGCAATCTCAACAACGACATCGGCTTGCCGCTGACGCTGCTGGCGCTGGATGCCAGTCACCGCGCGGCGGTCATCGAGATGGGCATGAACCATCCGGGCGAGATCGACTATCTGACGCATATCGGTGCACCGACGGTGGCGCTGGTGACCAATGCCCAGCGTGCCCACCTTGAAGGGATGGGCGATCTTGACGAGGTGGCGCGGGAAAAGGGATCGATCTTCAATGGCTTGTCCGCCGGCGGCATTGCCGTGATCAATGAAGACGACAGCTACGCCGGGTTCTGGCGCGGCATGGTCGGCAACCGTACGGTACGCAGTTTCGGCATCGACCGGCCGGCCGATGTGCATGGCGTGGTACGTCAGCATGGCCTGGAAATCACGATGGAACTGACGGCCGCAGAAGGCCAGGCAGCGTTCACGCTGGGCATTCCCGGGCGCCACAACGCCCGCAACGCCATGGCCGCCGCCGCTGCATGCCTTGCAGCAGGTATTCCGCTGGCCGCCGTGGGCGAAGGCCTGGGGCGTTTCGCCGGCGTCAAGGGGCGCCTGCAGCGACGTGCCGGCAGGAACGGTGCCGAGATTCTCGACGATACCTACAACGCCAATCCGGATTCGGTCCGCGCCGGCATCGACGTGCTCGCCGCAACCATCGGCCGCAAGGTGCTGGTGCTTGGTGACATGGGCGAAATCGGCGAGGCCAGTGGCCAGTATCACGACGAGATCGGCGGCTATGCCAAGAGTCAGGGTGTCGACCGGCTGTTTGCGCTTGGCGATGCCGTGCAGCAGGCGGTACGCAACTTCGGTGAAGGCGCCCGTCACTTCTGCAATATCGACAAGCTGATTGTTGCGGTCGACAAGGAATTGGGCCCGGAAACCACCGTGCTGGTGAAGGGTTCGCGCTTCATGAAAATGGAAAGAGTGGCCGATGCCCTCGCTTCCGGGGAGAAAAACTGATGCTGCTCGCATTGGCCCAATGGCTTGCCCAGGACATTCGCTTCTTCAATGTCTTCAATTACATCACGCTGCGTACGGTACTCGCGGCAATGACCGCGCTGCTGATTTCCTTTGCCGCCGGACCGGCCGTCATCCGCTGGCTGGCGGCCAAGAAGATCGGTCAGGCGGTGCGTACCGACGGTCCGCAGACACACCTGGTGAAATCCGGGACGCCGACCATGGGCGGCGTGCTGATCCTGATCGCCATCGGCATCACGACGCTGTTGTGGGGTGACCTGAGCAACAAGTACGTGTGGACCGTACTCGTCGTCACGCTCGGCTTCGGCATCATCGGCTGGTATGACGACTGGAAGAAGGTCGTCTATCGCGATCCGAACGGGCTGGCCAGTCGCTGGAAGTTCTTCTGGCAGTCGGTGCTTGGTGCGGGTGCAGCATTGTTTTTGGCCTTTTCGGCGACGTCGACCGCACAAACCGAACTGATCGTGCCTTTCTTCAAGAGCGTCGCCTATCCGCTGGGCATCGTCGGCTTCATCACGCTGACCTATTTCGTCATCGTCGGTACCAGCAATGCGGTCAACCTGACCGACGGTCTCGACGGCCTGGCGATCATGCCGACGGTGATGATCGCCTCGGCCTTTGCCATCTTCGCCTACGTCGCCGGTAACGCCGTCTATGCCAAGTACCTGCTGGTGCCGTACGTGCCCGGTGCCGGCGAATTGTGCATCCTGCTCGGCGCCATCGCCGGGGCCGGGCTCGGCTTCCTGTGGTTCAACGCCTATCCGGCCGAGGTCTTCATGGGCGACGTCGGCGCGCTGTCGCTCGGCGCCGCACTCGGTACCGTCGCCGTCATCGTCCGCCAGGAAATCGTGCTGCTGATCATGGGCGGCGTCTTCGTCGTCGAGACGCTGTCGGTGATGCTGCAGGTGTCATGGTTCAAATACACCAAGAAGAAATATGGCGAGGGCCGGCGAATATTGCGCATGGCACCGCTGCACCATCATTTCGAACAGACGGGCTGGAAGGAGACGCAGGTTGTCGTCCGCTTCTGGATCATCACCATCATGCTGGTCCTGATCGGGCTGGCGAGCTTGAAGCTGCGGTAAATGGAACTTCGGGGCAAACGCGTTCTGGTGATCGGGCTCGGTGAGTCCGGACTGGCGATGGCCAAGTGGCTGCATCGCCAGGGCGCGTTCGTCCGTGTCGCCGATTCGCGCGACAATCCGCCGAATGTTGAAGCACTGCAAGCTGTGGCGCCCGGCGCCGAACTGCTGGCCGGGGCGTTTGCCGAAGCGACATTCGCCGGCATGGACATCGTTGCCCTGTCGCCGGGTGTGCCGAAGGCGACGCCGGCGATTGCCAACTGTGGCCTGCCGCTGATCTCGGAAATCGAACTGTTTGCCGCCGGTGTGCGCGAACAGGTGCCGGCTTCGCAGATCATCGCCATCACCGGCAGCAACGGCAAGACGACAACCACCGCGCTGACCGCCCATCTGCTCAACGGCGCCGATGTGTCGGCGATTGCCTGCGGCAACATCTCGCCGTCGGCACTCGATGCTCTCATGGATGCGCAGGATGCCGGCACGCTGCCCGCCGTCTGGGTGCTTGAACTGTCGAGCTTCCAGCTGGAAACCACGCATCATCTGAATGCCGCCGCCGCGACCGTACTCAATGTCTCTGAAGATCACCTGGATCGTTACGATGGCAGTCTGGCCAATTACGCCGCGGCCAAGTCGCGCGTCTTCCAGGGCAAGGGCACGCTGATCCTGAATCGTGACGACGACTGGTCGATGGCCAATGGCCGCTGTGGCCGCAAGATGATCACTTTCGGCCTCGCTGCAGCGCCGCGCGGGACCGACTATGGTTATGCCGATGGTGCGATCTGGCGTGGCAAGGAAATGATTGTCGCGGTCGACGAGCTGCAGCTGGCCGGTCTGCACAATGCTGCCAATGCGATGGCGGCGCTGGCGCTGTGCGATGCCATCGGTGTCGCCGCTGCCCGCCTGGTTGCCCCGCTGAAAACCTTCCGTGGCCTGCCGCACCGGGTCGAGCAGGTGGCCGAGATCAATGGTGTCGTTTATGTCGACGACTCCAAGGGTACCAACGTCGGCGCGACGCTGGCAGCGATCGAGGGCATGGGCCGCCAGGTTGCCATCGTCCTTGGCGGCGACGGCAAGGGCCAGGATTTCTCGCCGCTGAAGCCGGCGCTGGCAAAGCACGGCCGCGCAGTGGCGCTGATTGGCCGCGATGCAGCGGCAATTGGCATGGCCATTGAGGGCTGCGGCGTGCCGACCGCCATCGTCGGCGACATGGCGGCTGCCGTCCGCTGGCTGGCCGCCCGCGCCGAGCCGGGCGACTGCGTGCTGCTGTCGCCGGCCTGCGCCAGCCTCGACATGTACCGCAACTACGCCCACCGCGCGCAGACCTTTATCGATGCCGTCAAGGAGCTTCAGCCATGATGCTCTCCGCACTCGATTCGCCGCGCCAGCAGTTGGCCGAGATCGACCACGCCTTGCTGTGGTCGGCGCTGTTGCTGCTGCTCGGCGGTCTGGTGATGGTCTATTCGGCATCGATTGCCATTGCCGAGGCCGGTCGGTTCACCAATCACCAGCCGGGTTACTACCTGATCCGTCACAGTATTTTCCTGTGCATCGGGCTGGTTGCCGGTGCCGTCGCCTTCCAGCTGCCGTTGACCGCCTGGCAGAAATACGCGCCCCTTTTGTTCATGGTCGGCGTCGTGCTGCTGGCGATCGTGCTCATCCCCGGCATCGGCCGCGACGTCAATGGCGCCCGCCGCTGGCTGCCGCTGGGGTTTGCCAATCTGCAGCCATCCGAACTGATGAAGTTGTTCGCGGTGCTTTACGCCGCCGACTACACGATCCGCAAAATCAACGTCATGCATGATCTGAAACAGGCTTTCCTGCCGATGTTCGGCGCGATGGCACTGGTCGGCATCCTGTTGCTCAAGGAACCGGACTTCGGTGCTTTCGTCGTCATCATCTCGATCGCCATGGGCATTCTTTTTCTCGGCGGCCTGAAGGCGCGGATGTTCGCGCTGCTGATCGTCGGCCTGCTGATCGCCTTTGCCGTGATGATCATCGTCTCGCCCTACCGGCGCGACCGCATTTTCGGCTTCATGGATCCATGGGCGGACGCCTTTGGTCGCGGCTATCAGTTGTCGCACTCGCTGATCGCCTTTGGTCGCGGCGAGCTGTTCGGTGTCGGTCTCGGTGCCAGCGTCGAAAAACTGTTTTACCTGCCGGAGGCGCATACCGACTTCCTGCTCGCCGTGATCGGCGAGGAACTAGGCTTCGTCGGTGTGTTGACCGTGATTGCACTGTTTGCCGTCCTGGTCCAGCGCGCCTTCGCCATCGGTCGTCAGTGCGTGCAACTTGATCGTCTGTATCCGGCGCTGGTCGCCATGGGTATCGGCATCTGGATGGGCGTGCAGTCCTTCATCAACATGGGCGTCAATGTCGGCCTGTTGCCGACCAAGGGCCTGACCCTGCCGCTGATGAGCTTCGGCGGCTCGGGCATCCTCGCCAACTGCGTGGCACTGGCGATTCTCCTGCGAGTGGACTGGGAAAATCGCCAATTGATGCGCGGAGGGAAGTTATGAGCAAAACCATCATGATCATGGCCGGCGGCACCGGCGGCCACATCTTCCCGGCGCTGGCCGTCGCCCACAAGATGCGCGATGCCGGCTGGCGGGTCGTCTGGCTGGGTAATCCGGAAGGTATGGAAGCGCGGTTGGTGCCGCAGCACGGGTTCGAAATGGTCTGGGTGAAGTTCTCGGCCCTGCGTGGCAAGGGGCTGTTGCGCAAATTGCTGTTGCCGGTCAATCTGCTGCGCGGTTTCTGGCAGGGCTGGCAGGCCATCCGTCAGGTGCAGCCTGATGTTGTCCTGGGCATGGGCGGCTACATCACTTTCCCGGGGGGCATGATGGCCGCGCTGACCGGTGTGCCATTGGTGCTGCACGAACAGAATTCGGTGGCCGGACTGGCCAACAGAGTGCTGGCTGGTGTCGCCGACCGGATTGCCACCGGCTTTCCGGATGTGCTGAAGAAAGCGGTCTGGCTGGGTAATCCGGTACGTCCGGAAATCACTGCCGCGGCAGCGCCGGCCGAGCGTTTTGCCGAACGCAGCGGTGCGTTGCGGGTGCTTGTCATTGGCGGCAGCCTGGGCGCCCAGGCCCTGAACGAGATGGTGCCCAAGGGCATGGCCCTGTTGTCGGCAGAGAATCAGCCGCAGATTGTCCACCAGGCAGGCGAGAAGCATATTGACGCGCTGAAGGCTGCGTATGCGGCAGTTGGCGTGCAGGCGCACTGTGTTCCGTTCATCGAGGATATGGCCGGCGCCTACGCTTGGGCCGATCTGGTCATCTGTCGCGCCGGCGCGTTGACTGTGGCCGAACTGGCGGCAGTCGGCGTTGCCAGCATCCTGGTGCCGTTCCCGCATGCGGTGGACGACCACCAGACGGCGAATGCGCGTTTCCTGGTCAACGTCGGCGGTGCCTTCCTGCTGCCACAAACCGAACTGACGCCGGACGCCATTGCGCTGATCCGCAATTATTCGCGCGGTCAACTGCTGGAAATGGCCGAAAAGGCCCGCAGTCTGGCCAAGCCGGATGCCACGCTGGACGTGGTCAATCTCTGTACAGAAGTCGCCAAATGAAACACAAGGTCAAACACATCCACTTCGTCGGTGTCGGCGGTTCGGGCATGAGCGGTATCGCTGAAGTGCTCGCTCACCTCGACTACACGGTCAGCGGTTCCGACATCGCGGCCAGCGCGACGACCCGTCGTCTCGAGGGCGAGGGCGTGCGCGTCACCATTGGCCACGCCGACGAAAACATCGCCGGTGCCGACGCAGTGGTGGTTTCGACCGCGGTCAAGGAAGACAATCCGGAAGTGATTGCGGCGCGGGCCAAACACATCCCGGTCGTGCCGCGCGCCCAGATGCTGGCCGAACTGATGCGCCTGAAGCGCGGCATCGCCATCGCCGGCACCCACGGCAAGACGACGACGACCAGCCTGGTCACCAGCATCCTGGCCGAAGGCGGCATCGATCCGACCTTCGTCATCGGCGGTCGCCTGAATGCCGCCGGCGCCAACGCGCGGTTGGGCAGCGGCGACTTCCTGGTAGCCGAGGCGGACGAGTCGGACGCATCTTTCCTGTTCCTGTCGCCGGTGATTTCGGTGGTCACCAATATCGACGCCGACCACATGGAAACCTATGGCCACGACTTCGAGCGCCTCAAGGGCGCCTTCGTCGATTTCCTCAACCGCCTGCCGTTCTACGGCGTCGCCGTGCTCTGCGGCGACGACGCCAACGTGCGCGCGATCATGCCGCAGGTGAGCAAGCAGATCGTCACCTACGGTTTCAATCCGGAATGCAATTTCTTCGCCGAGAACGTTGTTGCCGATGGCGGCCAGATGCGCTTCACCTGTGTTCGCGTCAATGGCACGACGTCCCGTCTCGAGATCACGCTGAATACGCCGGGCATGCACAACGTGCTCAATGCGCTGGCAGCGATTGCCGTCGCCACCGAAGTCGGTGTCGCCGATACGGCCATCGTCAAGGCGCTGGCCGAGTTCAAGGGTGTTGGCCGCCGTTTCCAGCGCTACGGCGAAGTCGCGCTGGCGGCCGGTGGCAGCTTCACGCTGGTCGACGACTACGGCCATCACCCGGTGGAAATGGCGGCGACGCTGGCGGCGGCCCGTGGCGCCTTCCCCGGCCGTCGCCTGCTGCTGGCCTTCCAGCCGCACCGCTACACGCGAACGCGCGACTGCTTCGAGGACTTCGTCAAGGTGCTGTCTACGGTCGACGCGCTTTGTCTGGCGGAAATCTACGCCGCCGGCGAAGCGCCGATCGTCGCTGCCGACGGTCGTTCGCTGGCGCGGGCGTTGCGTGTCGGTGGCAAGGTCGAGCCGGTGTTTGTTGAAGATATCGCGGCGATGCCGCAAACGATCATGGATGTCGCCCGCGATGGCGACGTGGTGTTGACGATGGGCGCCGGTTCGATCGGTGCGGTGCCCGGCAAACTGGTGGAAGGCAAATGAGCGCTTTCGGCAAGGTCGCAGTCCTCTTCGGCGGAACCTCCGCCGAGCGCGAGGTTTCCCTGAACAGCGGTGCGCGCGTGCTGGACGCATTGCTCGGCCAGGGTGTTGACGCCCACGCCTTCGATCCGGCCGAGCAGCCGCTCGACGCGCTGAAAGGCTATGACAGTGCTTTCATCGCGCTGCACGGCCGGCACGGTGAGGACGGCACGATCCAGGGGGCGCTCGAGGTCATGCACATTCCCTATACCGGTTCCGGCGTGCTCGCCTCGGCGCTGGCCATGGACAAGTTCCGGACCAAGCTGATGTGGCAGGCGACCGGGCTGCCGGTACCGGAATACGCACTGCTCACCGCCGATTCCGATTTTGCCGACGTCGAGGAAGAGCTGGGACTGCCGCTGTTCGTCAAGCCGGCGCGCGAAGGTTCGTCGATCGGTGTGACCAAGGTCAAGACACCGGGCGCGCTGAAAGCAGCCTACGCCGAAGCCGCTCGCCACGATCCGCTGGTGATCGCCGAAAAGGGCGTGATGGGCGGTGAATACACTGTTGGCATCGTTGGTGACCAGGTGCTGCCGATCATCAAGATCGAGCCGGCAACCGAGTGGTACGACTACGAAGCCAAGTACAACCGCGACGATACCCAATACCTGTGCCCCTGCGGCTTGCCGGAAGCGAAGGAAATGCAGATCCGGGCGCAGGCCCTGGAAGCTTTCCGCATGCTTGGCGGCCGTGGCTGGGGGCGGGTCGATTTTCTGATGGATGAGGACGGCAATCACTATTTCCTGGAAGTGAACACTGCCCCGGGCATGACCGATCACTCGCTGGTGCCGATGGGCGCACGCGTAGCCGGCATGGACTACCCGGCTCTGGTGCGGCGCGTCCTCGAACTGGCGGCCAACGACTGAGACGATGAATGTGGCACAAACCCCAACTGCTCAACGCGCTGGCGGACCTGCTGATGCTGGTTGCCGCCGCTGCCCTGCTGGCCGCTGGTGCGGTCTGGCTGGTGCGCGTGCCGTCGTTGCCGGTGCAGCAGGTGGTGTTCGTCGAGCCGCTGGCGCATACCCGGCGCGGCGAGGTCGAGCAGGTGTTGCCGTCGGCCTTGCGCGGGAATTTCTTCAGCCTGGATCTGGAGGCGGTGCGTCTGGCGCTCGAGCAATTGCCCTGGGTGCGCAAGGTGAAGGTGCGGCGCGTCTGGCCGGCGCGTCTGGAGATTGCGGTCGAGGAGCACCGTCCGGTCGCGCGTTGGGGCGAGGGTTACGCGGAGATGGTCAACAGTCATGGCGAGGTTTTCGCCGCCCTGCTGCCGGAAGCCGAAATGGCGCAGTTGCCGTTGCTGGTCGGACCGAGCGGGACGGCGCGGGAAGTGCTGGAGCGGCACGTCGAATTTGCCGAAGCGTTTGCTGCCGTGGGCGAACGGCCGGTGCAGGTTTCGCTGTCGCCGCGACTGGCCTGGCAACTGAAACTGGACAACGGGATGCGCGTGGAAATCGGGCGCGAGCATCCAAAGTCGCCGGTTGTCGATCGGCTGCAACGTTTCGTGGATGTGTATCCGTCGATGGTGGCGAATTTGCCGGTGCGACCGGCGGTAGTGGATTTGAGATATCCGAATGGTTTCGCGATGAAGGTCGCGGGCGAGGGGAAGGGAAAGTAAGACTATGAGCAGGGACAACAAGGAACTGATCGTTGGCCTGGACATCGGCACATCGAAGATCGTCGCGCTGGTGGCGGATCTCGACAACGAAGGGCGGATGAGCGTCATCGGCATGGGCTCGCAGGATTCGCGCGGCCTGAAGAAGGGCGTCGTGGTCAATATCGAGGAGACGGTGCACACGATCAGCCGCGTCATCCAGGAAGTCGAACTGATGGCCGACTGCAAGGTGAGCAACGTCTATACCGGGATTGCCGGTAGCCATATCAAGAGTTTCAACTCGAACGGCATGGTCGCGATCAAGGACAAGGAAGTGACTTCCGCCGACGTCGACCGCGTCATTGAAACGGCACGGGCAATGCCGATTCCGGCCGAGCAGGAAATTCTGCACATCCTCACCCAGGAGTTCGTCATCGACGGCCAGGACGGCATCCGCGAGCCGATCGGCATGAGCGGCATGCGCCTGGAAGTGAAGACGCACATCGTCACCGGTGCAGTCTCTGCCGCGCAGAACATCGTCAAGTGCGTGCGCCGCTGCGGCCTAGAAGTGAACGACCTGGTGCTGCAGCCGCTGGCCTCGAGCTATGCGGTGCTGTCCGAGGACGAGAAGGATCTCGGCGTCTGTCTGATCGACATCGGTGGCGGTACCACCGACATCGCCGTGTGGACGCAGGGGGCGATCCGTCATACCTCGGTGATTCCGATTGCCGGCGATCAGATCACCAACGACATCGCGATGGCGTTGCGCACGCCGACGCGCGAAGCCGAAGACATCAAGTGCAAGTCGGGCTGCGCCTTGTCACAACTGGCCGACGTTGCCGAAAATCTTGATGTTGCCGGGGTCGACGACCGGCCGAGCCGGAAATTGAGCCGGCGCGCGCTGGCCGACGTGATCCAGCCGCGGGTCGAGGAACTCTATGAGTTGATCCAGCACGAACTGCGCCGCGCCGGCTTCGAGGAAGTCCTGTCGTCAGGCATCGTCCTGACCGGCGGTGCCAGCGTCATGCCGGGCATGGTCGAGCTGGGTGAGGAAATCTTCCACATGCCGGTTCGTCTCGGCAATCCGAAGTACGAAGGCAGCCTGTCCGACGTTGTCCAGAACCCGCGCTTCTCGACCGCCTACGGGCTGTTGCTGGAAGCCCAGGCACAACGCAAGCGGGGGCAGAAAATTCAGGAGAAGCAGGGCATCAAGGATGTCTTCTCCAGCATGAAGCAATGGTTTTCCAAGAATTTTTGATTTGTTTTTAACGGTTTTTTCAGAGGAGAGGTCGTCATGTTTGAAATCATCGAGAAGGAAGAAGAACTCGGTACCATCATCAAGGTATTCGGGGTCGGGGGTGCCGGCGGCAATGCCATCGAGCACATGATTCGCGAAGGTGTGAATGGCGTCGAGTTCATCGCCGCCAATACCGATGCGCAGGCGCTGGCGCGCAATGCCGCGTCGAGCAAGCTGTCGCTCGGCAAGACCGGGCTGGGTGCCGGGGCCAAGCCGGAAGCCGGCAAGATGGCCGCCGATGCTCACCGTGACGAGATCCGTGCCGCGCTGGAAGGTTCGCACATGGCCTTCATCACCGCCGGCATGGGTGGTGGTACGGGTACTGGTGCAGCGCCGGTGGTCGCCGAGATCGCCCGCGAAATGGGCATCCTGACCGTCGGCGTGGTGACCAAGCCGTTCAGCTTCGAAGGTGGCAAGCGCATGAAGTCTGCCGAAGCCGGCATCGCCGAGTTCTCCAAGCATGTCGATTCGCTGATCGTCATCCTCAATGACAAGCTGATGGAAGTCATGGGTGACGACGCCGATGTTGACGACTGCTTCAAGGCGGCCGACGACGTGCTCAAGAACGCGGTCGGCGGCATCGCCGAAATCATTACCTACCCGGGCCTGGTCAACGTCGACTTCGAAGACGTGCGCACGGTCATGGGCGAGATGGGGCGCGCGATGATGGGCTCCGCCGCCGCTGCCGGCGTCGACCGGGCGCGCATCGCTGCCGAGCAGGCCGTCGCCTCGCCGCTGCTCGAGGGCGTGAACCTGTCCGGCGCGCGCGGCGTGCTGGTCAACATCACCGCCGCCAAGGGCAACCTGAAGATGAAGGAAGTCAACGAAGTGATGAACACCGTCAAGGCGTTTGCTGCCGACGACGCGCACATCATTTTCGGTGCTGTGTACGACGAACTGATGGGCGATGCGCTGCGCGTCACCGTTGTCGCCACCGGCCTCGGCCAGGCGGCTGCCCGTCGTCAGACCTTCGAAGTGATCAATACCCCGATGGTCGAGGCAGTTGCTACCGGAACCCACGATGCCGTGGCATTCTCCAGCGGCCCGTCGATCGACTACAACCAGATTGCCGATGTGCCGGCCGTCGTGCGCAAGCGCAACGTTACCGTCGAGGCGCTGGCCAACAGCGGGGTCGATCGTTACGACATTCCGGCCTTCCTGAGAAAACAGGCGGACTGATACGTAAGAAAAAATCTCTCTGAAAAAGGGTGGCGGCGCATTGTGTTAAAATGCGCCGCCTTCCCCAATCATTCAACAACTTAAAATAAAAATGCTCAAGCAACGCACGCTGAAGACCGTGATCAATGCCTCAGGCGTCGGTCTGCACGGTGGCGTCAAGGTCAACCTGACCTTGCGGCCGGCCGCACCGGATACCGGTATCGTCTTCCGTCGCGTGGATTTGCCAGAGCCTGTCGACATTCCCGCGCAGGCGGTATTGATCGGCGACACCCGCATGTGCTCCTGTCTGGAGCGTGACGGGGTCAAGGTTGGCACCATCGAACACCTGATGTCCGCCCTCTGTGGCCTAGGCATCGACAACGCCTGGATCGATCTCGACGCACCGGAAGTCCCCATTCTCGACGGTTCCGCTGCGCCTTTCGTCTTCCTGATCCAGTCGGCCGGCATCGAAGAACAGAATGCCGCCAAGAAATTCATCCGCGTCACCCGCCCGATCGAGGTCACGGATGGCGACAAGTGGGCCCGTTTCGAGCCCTACGAAGGCTATCGCCTCAGCTTCTCCATCGTTTTCAATCACCCGGCCATCGACAAGTCGGCGCAGCGCGCGGAAATCGACTTTGCCGAGCAGTCCTACGTTCGCGAAGTATCGCGGGCGCGCACCTTCGGCTTCATGCAGGAAGTTGAATACCTGCGTGAAAACGGGCTGGCGCTTGGTGGTGGCCTGGAGAACGCGATCGTCCTCGACGAATTCCGCGTTCTCAATCAGGATGGGTTGCGCTACGGCGACGAGTTCGTCAAGCACAAGATCCTTGATGCTGTTGGCGATCTCTACCTGCTTGGTCATCCGTTGCTTGCCGCCTATTCGTCGCACAAGGGCGGGCATGCGCTGAACAACCAGTTGGCCCGTGCGCTGCTCCTGCAGCAGGATGCGTGGGAGCTGGTCAGTTTTGCCGAGTCGGCCAGCGCCCCGCAGGGCGTGACCCGCTGGCTGGCTCAGGCCGCCTGATCCGGCCATGTGGCTGCTGCGCCTGCTTGCAGCCATTCTCGTCATCGCGATTGGCGTTGGCCTGCTGCTCTACGTTTTTACCGGGCGGCGGGAATATCTGTCCTTCAGCTGGCGTCTTTTCCGTTACGGCATCGTTTTCGCACTGCTGGTCTTTGCGCTGATGTTCATCGAGCGTCTGGCCATCATTCCGATCTAGCGGCGCGCCGCAACAATGTGTCCAGTGCAGCGCGCAGTGGGCCTTTTGGCAGTTTGTCCACGGTCGACCGCAACATTCCCGCTGCTTTGTCCGAAATCGGCTTGATCGTGGAACTCATTGATCGGGAAGGAATTTGTCGAGGTTGTACTTTTACCTCGATCTCGTTACACTCGACCCCCTCACAAGATAACTCGTCACAAAGTCGCCGGTTCATCTGGCGGAGTTTCGCGGCGACCGCGCCATTGTCGGCGTGGATAACGATTTTTCCCGACTTGTAGTTGGCGACATGCGCCGCATGGCGTAATGCACCGGGAGCAACTGCCTCGAAACGGTTGGTCAGCTTCATCAGAAGTCGCGCGTGGGCCATTACCCGGCCGGCAGCGGCATCGGCGTCGAGGTATTGCTCTGGCGCTTTGTACATAGGAGGATCCGTGCAGATTATTGTTGTTTCACGCCATCTCAAATCGGCGCGCACGATTACCATTATGCCTCGCCACGTCCTCGGGGCGGTGGCCGTTTTTTTCGCCCTGGTGTTCCTGACCTCAGCCTTTTTCTCGATGATGTCGCTGCATTTTCGGCTGCCTATCGTGGAAAACATCCTGCTCTCCATTCAGCAGCAGGAAACCCGACAGACGCGCGACTACATCACCAACAACCTGAATCTGATGGCTTCGCGTCTGGGCGAATTGCAGGGGCGCCTGTTGCAACTGGACTCGCTGGGCGACCGGGTTTCCAATCTGGCGGGTATCAAGCAGAAGCCCGCTGAAGGTGAAGCCAAGGCGGGGCAGGGCGGTCCCTACATTCCCGCGCCGATGTCGGCAACCGAGTTGCAGCAGGAGATCGAGCGCTTGGCCGCCGCCGTTGACCGTCGGGCCGATGATCTCGCCTTCATGGAATTCAAGCTGCTGGAGAAACGCGTCGAGGAGCGTCTGATGCCAACGACGCTGCCGGTCAAGAATGCCGTCTTCGGTTCCGGATTCGGTTATCGCAACGACCCATTTGCCGGTCTGCGTTCCCGCCACGATGGCCTGGATTTCTCGGCACCGACCGGCACGCCGGTGGTTGCGGCGGCCGACGGCGTTGTGCTGACGGCTTCCTGGCATCCGGAGTTCGGCAACATGATTGACATCGATCACGGCGATGGTTTGCAGTCGCGCTATGCGCACCTTTCCCAACTGGATGTCGCTGAGTCGAAAATCGTCCGGCGCGGCGAGAAAATCGGTGCGGTCGGCAGCACCGGCAGGTCAACCGGGCCGCATCTGCACTTCGAGGTGCGCATGTTTGGCGTGCCGCAAAATCCGGCGGCCTTCCTCAAGCGGGGCGAGGACTTCGCCGGTCTGCAACGGCGCTGATATTCGCTGTCGTCCAGTGCGGAGGCTGCGCCTCCGCCACGTGGACCGGGCGTGCTAGAATCCCGGCTCCTTTGCTCTCGTCTGCGCAAAACCTTATTCCATCGCGATGATATCCGGCCTACTCAAAAAGATTTTCGGCAGCCGCAACGATCGGCTGATCAAGCAGTATTCCCTGACCGTCAAGCGCATCAATGCGCTGGAGCCGCAAATCGCGGCACTTTCCGACGAGCAGCTCAAGGCCAGGACCGAGGAATTCAGGCAGCGCCACGCTGATGGTCAAACCCTCGACGATCTTCTGCCCGAGGCATTTGCCGTCGTCCGTGAGGCGAGCAAGCGGGTGCTCGGCATGCGTCACTTCGACGTCCAGCTGATCGGTGGCATGGTGCTGCACTACGGCAAGATTGCCGAAATGCGTACCGGTGAAGGCAAGACCCTGGTCGCCACGCTGCCCTCCTACCTGAACGCGATTTCCGGCAAGGGTGTGCATGTCATCACGGTCAACGACTACCTGGCCCGCCGCGACGCGGAATGGATGGGGCGTCTGCATCGCTTCCTCGGGCTCACTGTCGGCATCAACCTGTCGCAGATGGATCACGAGGCCAAGCAGGCCGCCTACGCCGCCGATATCACCTACGGCACGAACAACGAATTCGGTTTCGACTACCTGCGCGACAACATGGTCTATGCGGCCAACCAGCGGGTCCAGCGCAACCTGAATTACGCGATCGTCGATGAAGTGGATTCGATCCTGATCGACGAGGCGCGCACACCGCTGATCATTTCCGGCCAGGCCGACGATCACACCGACCTCTACCAGCGCATGAAGGACGTCGTGCCGCAATTGACGCGGGCGATGGAGGAAAAAGGCGAGGGCGACTACTGGGTCGACGAGAAGGGGCATCAGGTTCATCTGGCCGAATCCGGTTATGAACGTGCCGAAACCTTGCTCGCCGAAGCCGGATTGCTGGCCGAAGGTAGCAGCCTCTACGATGCTGCCAACATCACGCTGATGCATCACCTGAACGCCGCGCTGCGGGCGCTGACGTTGTTCAACAAGGATCAGCATTACGTCGTGCAGAACGGCGAGATCATCATCGTTGACGAATTCACCGGTCGCCTGATGGCCGGTCGCCGCTGGTCGGATGGCCTGCACCAGGCAGTCGAGGCCAAGGAAGGCGTGCAGATCCAGGCCGAGAACCAGACGCTGGCTTCGATCACCTTCCAGAATTATTTCCGCATGTACGGCAAGTTGTCCGGCATGACCGGTACTGCCGACACCGAAGCCTACGAGTTCCAGCAGATCTACGGCCTGGAAACCGTGGTCATCCCGACCAACCGGCCGATGACCCGCAAGGACATGAACGACCTGGTCTACAAGACCATGGACGAAAAGAACGCCGCCATCGTCGCCGATATCCGCGATTGCGCCAAACGCAATCAGCCGGTACTGGTCGGCACGACCTCGATCGAATCGTCGGAATTGCTGTCGGCGCTGCTCGACAAGGAAAAACTGCCGCATCAGGTGCTCAACGCCAAGCAGCATGCCCGCGAGGCGGAAATCGTCACCCAGGCAGGTCGCCCGGGGATGATCACGATTGCCACCAACATGGCCGGGCGCGGTACCGACATCGTGCTCGGCGGCAATATCGAGAAGCTGCTCGACGCCGTGCGCGACGACGAAACCCTGCCGCAGGCCGAGCGTGACGCCAAGGTTGCCGCGATGAAGGCTGACTGGCAGCAGGTGCACGAGCAGGTGCTGGCCGCTGGCGGTCTGCACATCATCGGTTCCGAGCGCCACGAATCCCGCCGTATCGACAACCAGTTGCGCGGCCGTGCCGGGCGTCAGGGTGATGCCGGCTCCTCGCGCTTCTATCTGTGCCTCGATGATCCGCTGCTGCGCATCTTCGCCGGCGAGCGCCTGCGCGCCATCATGGACAAGTTGAAGATGCCGGAAGGCGAGGCGATCGAGCATCCGCTCGTCACCCGCTCGTTGGAATCGGCGCAGCGCAAGGTCGAAGCCCGCAACTTCGACATCCGCAAGCAGTTGCTCGAATACGACGACGTCTCGAACGACCAGCGCAAGGTCATCTACCAGCAGCGCAACGAGTTGCTGGAAACCGACGACATCTCCGAAACCATCACGGCCATGCGCCACGGCGTCATTTCCGACACCTTCCGCCTCTACGTGCCGCAGGATTCGGTCGAGGAGCAGTGGGACATGGAGGGCCTGGAACGGGCGCTGGCTGCCGATCTGCAGATTGCCGCACCGGTTGCCCAGTGGTTCAAGGACGAGCCGACGCTGGCTGACGAGGAAATCCTGGCGCGCATCATCCAGGGCGCAGACGAAGCCTATCAGGCCAAGGTCGATCTGGTCGGCAACGAGACCTTCCACCAGTTCGAACGCAATGTCATGTTGCAGAGCCTGGATACGCACTGGCGCGAGCATCTGTCGGCGCTCGATCACCTGCGCCAGGGCATCCACCTGCGCGGCTATGCGCAGAAGAACCCGAAGCAGGAATACAAGCGCGAGGCGTTCGAACTGTTCGAAACCCTGCTCGACCAGGTGCGTCGCGATGTCACCCGCGTTGTCTTCACCGTGCAGATCCGTTCGCCGGAAGACGTCGAGGAAACCGTGCCGCATGCCGATGTCAGCAACGTCAAGTACCAGCATGCCGGTTACGACGAGGCGCTCGCGGATGAAAACGACGATCCACAGCAACCGGCGCACAACGGGCCGAAGGTCGGGCGCAACGATCCCTGCCCTTGCGGCTCCGGCAAGAAATACAAACACTGTCACGGCAAGCTTTCCTGATTTCTCGATAACCCCTCGATCCAAGGCACCCTGCGCGGTGCCTTGATGCTGTTGGAGCCTCATTCATGCCTGTCAATTACGCTACCCCGACTGCCGATCAACTGTTTCCGGTCGCCGGTGTCCGCCTTGGTGTCGCCGAGGCCGAAATCCGCAAGAAGAACCGTCGCGACCTGACGCTGGTGGCGCTCGATGCCGGTTGCACCGTCGCCGGCGTCTTCACCCAGAACCGCTTCTGCGCGGCACCAGTACAGTTGTGCCGCAAGCATCTCGCGTTCGGCCAGGAAATCCGCGCGCTGGTCGTTAACACCGGCATCGCCAACGCCGGTACCGGCGAGCCCGGTCGTCAGGCGGCGCAGCAGACCTGCGTGGCTGTCGGCGAACTGCTTGGTGTTGCACCGGAACAGGTGTTGCCGTTCTCGACCGGCGTGATTCTGGAATTGTTGCCGGTCGACCGCATCAAGGCCGGCCTGCCGGCGGTCCTTGCCGATCTGAAGGCGGACAACTGGCACGCTGCCGCGCACGGCATCATGACCACCGATACCGTCGCCAAGGCTGCATCGCGCGTTGTTGCGGTCAACGGCAAAAAAATCACGATTTCCGGTGTCTCCAAGGGTGCCGGCATGATCAAGCCGAACATGGCGACGATGCTTGGTTTCCTCGCCACCGACGCCGGCATCGCCCAGCCGCTGCTCGACAAACTGGTCAAGGAAGCCGCTGACGCGTCGTTCAACTGCATTACCGTCGATGGCGATACCTCGACCAACGATTCCTTCGTGATGATCGCCTCAGGCCAGTCGGGCGCCAGCTTCGCCGCTGCGACCGACGCCGGCTGGGCGGAAGTGAAGGCGGCGATCATCGCCGTTTCGGTCGAACTGGCGCAGGCCATCGTCCGCGACGGCGAAGGCGCGACCAAATTCATCACCGTTGCCGTCCAGGGCGGCAAGTCGATCGACGAATGCCGCCAGGTCGGCTACGCCATCGGTCATTCGCCGCTGGTCAAAACCGCCTTCTTCGCCTCCGACCCCAACCTCGGCCGCATCCTCGCTGCTGTCGGTTATGCCGGCATAACCGATCTCGACGTCGATGGCGTCAAGGTCTGGCTGGATGATGTGCTGGTTGCCGAAAACGGCGGCCGTGCCGCGTCGTACAAGGAAGAAGACGGCGCCCGCGTGATGGCGCAAGCCGAGATCACCGTGCGTGTCGACCTCGGTCGCGGCGCTGCCGCAGCGAATGTCTATACCTGCGATTTCTCGTACGATTACGTCAAGATCAACGCCGACTACCGGTCGTAAGCAATGCGCGACATCCACCGCGACCTGACCCGGAACACCCTGGCGATCTTCTTCATCGTCGGTCTGGCGGGGCTGTCGCTGTGGGTGCTGCGGCCCTTCATGGCGGCGGGCGTATGGGCGGCGATGATCGTCGTCGCCACCTGGCCGCTCTTCCTGTCGCTGGAGGCCCGTATCGGTGGCCGGCGTCTGCCGGCGATCGCGCTGATGACGCTGGGCATGCTCCTGTTGCTGGTGCTGCCGTTGTGGCTGGCAATCGACACCATTTCCGGCAACGCCGACGCGTTGACCGCAGCAGCCGATTACCTGATCGCCAACGGCCTGCCGCCGCTGCCGGCGTGGATTAGTGGCTTGCCGCTGATCGGCGGCACACTGGCGGGTTTATGGGCGCAGCTGGCGGCCGGCGGTACCGATGGCATCATCGCCCAGGTCACACCTTATGCGGCTGATACCGGGAAGTGGGTGCTTGCTCAGGTCGGCGGCCTTGGCGGCATGCTGGTGCAGTTCCTGTTGATCGTCACCATCGCTGCCATCATGTATTCCGGTGGCGAGCCGGCGGCGCGTCTGATGCGCCGCTTCGGCCGCCGGCTGGCGGGTGTGCGTGGCGAGAATTCGGTCATCCTGGCCGGCCAGGCGATTCGCGGTGTGGCCTTGGGAGTTGGCGTCACTGCACTGGTGCAGACGGTGCTTGGCGGCCTCGGCCTGGTCGTCGCCGGCGTGCCCTTTGCCGCGCTGCTGTCGGCGGTGATGCTGATGCTGTGCATCGCCCAGATCGGCCCGGTGCTGGTATTGCTGCCCGCTGCCGGCTGGCTGTTCTGGATGGGCGATACCGGTTGGGCGATTTTCCTCGTCGTCTGGAGTGTCATCGTCGGCAGCCTCGACAACTTCCTGCGGCCGATGCTCATTCGCCGCGGCGCCGATCTGCCGCTGCTGCTGATCTTTGCCGGCGTCATCGGCGGCATGCTCGGCTTCGGTTTGGTCGGCATCTTCGTCGGGCCGGTGGTGCTGGCCATTACCTGGACGCTGCTGCAGGCCTGGATCGCCGATGCCCTCGGCGACGATATCGACTCAGCGCCGGCTCAGCCGGATGTGCCGGAACCAGCCGCCGGCGAGCGCCGCCCGGTCGTCGACCAGATGCAAACCGGGAGCGTCGTCGAGCAGGTCCTCGAAAACCACGTCGAGCCGGGTGGCGATACGCCGCACCAGCGGATTGAGCAGACGCCGTAACGGCGCCCGCTGATCGCGGCGCAGGAACTTGTCGAGAATCAGCGCCTGACCG
>Ga0209066_10001687_pt1 | contig 28641 bp, 24 predicted proteins | sample All_14_2_FD_187198 | JGI IMG/M metagenome (GOLD analysis project Ga0209066, IMG submission 187198) | Freshwater microbial communities in response to fracking from Pennsylvania, USA - Allegheny Zone_MetaG_DW_15 (SPAdes) (version 2) ...
GTGCGGGGTGCGGCGATGGGCAAGGCGGGGGCGACCGTGCGCATCAGCCCCTTGGGCAACACAATGGGTGACAGGTCCATGGTCGGAGTGGGCAGTTCTTTCATGCGAGACTTTCGTTCTGTGATGTGCCCCCGCATCTTGAGAAACACCCGTGTCAAGCACACGACTTTTGCGTGAAATTTTCATGACAACACCCACCCCCCCTTCCAACCCGCTGCCCCCTTTGCACCGCACCCGCGTGCTCAGCCTGGCCCTGAATTTGCCTGGCCCCGCCGCCTTGATGCGCCTGCAGCAGATGGGCGCCACCTGTACAAAAATCGAACCCCCTACGAGCGACCCCATGGCACGCTACAGCCCGCAAGCCTACGGAGCCATGCACGCTGGCCTGCGGGTGATCACCGCCGACCTGAAGCTGCCATCAGGTCAGCAGGCCTTGCACGAGACCCTGGCGCAGACCGATGTGCTGCTCACCTCGTTTCGCCCCTCGGCACTGCACAAACTGGGACTGGACTGGGGCACCCTGTCCGCCAAGTACTCCAGGCTGTCGGTGATCCGCATTGTGGGCGCCCCGGGGGCCCGGGCCGAAGAGGCGGGACACGATCTCACCTATATGGCGGAGGCGGGCCTGGTTCCCGATGTCACCCTGCCGCCCACGCTATACGCAGACATGGCCGGTGCCATGGCCGCCAGTGAGGCCGTGCTGCAGGCCGTGTTGGCCCTGCACACCCAAGGTCGGGGAGTGCAACTGGACGTGGCGCTCAGCGACGCCGCACGCTGGCTGGCACTGCCGCGCCAATGGGCACTGACCGTGCCGTCCGGTGATGTGGGGGGAGCCCACGCAGGCTACCGCGTGTACCCCTGTGCCGATGGTCGGGTGGCTGTGGCCGCCTTGGAACCCCACTTTGCGCTCAGGTTGTGCCAGGCGGCAGGGCTGCCGTCCGACACGGCCGGGCAGATGCACGACCCTGCCACCCACCACCAGCTGAGCAACTGGTTCGCAGGGCTCTCCCGCGAGGCGCTGGATGCGTTGGCCACGGCAAACGACATACCCCTGCTGACCATGCCCTGACCCTGCGGTGCGGGTATGGACAACACGCCACACCGCCCGCCTTGGGACTGTTCAAGAAGAGGGGTAACCGCTATCCTGCCGCACTCAACCATCGAGGGAACAAGGGATGACTTTTTTGCTGATCTGGCTGGCCTTTGCCGCCGCGCTGGGCGTGTTGGCCAAACAAAGGGGACGCCGAGCCTTTGCGTGGTTTCTGATCGGTTCGGTTCTGTCGCCGCTGCTGGGCTTTGTGCTGCTGATGATGAGCAAAGACCTCGCGCTGTCCGAGGCCGTGGACACCATCACGCACGACATGGACTTGACCCACGTCAAATGCCCCAAATGCAGCGAATACGTCATGCCAGAGGCCACCGTGTGCCCGTACTGCCGCAGTGCCCTTCAGCCCAATCCCGAGTACGTCAGGCAGCGCTTGGCCGAAAAGTTGGCCGAAGAGGAAGAATTGCAAAAAGGCCGCCAGTTCAATTTCATCATTGCCACCGGCGTGGCAGTGGCCATTGCCATCGTGGCCTGGCTGTCCACATATCTGTGAAATATGTCACGCCTGCCAAACCAAACCAGGGGCTCTTGCAGCCCCTTTTTTTTGTGGGGCTCAGTGTGTTTTGCGGGTGGTGCGCCCGCCGTTGGGCTTCACGGGCTTGAGGCTGGGGCTGCGCGGGGGCAAACCGGTGTGCTGCGTCAGCACCTGGCCTTTGAGCGGCTGTTTGCCTTTCAAGCCCACCACCACACCCTTGCCACCTGACTTCCCAGCCACGGCTTTCACACCGGCGTCCGTCGAGGCGCCCACCGGCGTGCTGTTTTTCTTGCGTGCACTCTGATAGCCCCCATCGGTCAACGGCTGGAAGGTGGGAATGAGGTGGTGCTTGCCATTGCCGATCAAGTCGGCTCGGCCCATGCTTTTCAGGGCCTCGCGCAGCAGCGGCCAGTTGTTCGGATCGTGGTAGCGCAAAAAGGCCTTGTGCAGGCGACGACGCTTGTCACCGCGCACGATGTCAACGGTCTCCTCATCGCTCTCGGCCTGGCGGTGCACCTTGCGCAAGGTGTTGCGGCCCGAGTGGTACATCGCCGTGGCCGTGGCCATGGGGCTGGGATAGAAGGTTTGCACCTGGTCGGCACGGAAACCGTTTTTCTTCAGCCACAGGGCCAAGTTCATCATGTCCTCGTCGCGTGTGCCGGGGTGGGCCGCAATGAAGTACGGGATGAGAAACTGCTTTTTGCCCGCTTCTTCGCTGAATTTTTCAAACATCTGCTTGAACTTGTCGTAGCTTCCAATGCCGGGCTTCATCATTTTGGACAGCGGCCCGCCCTCGGTGTGCTCGGGCGCAATCTTCAGGTAGCCACCCACATGGTGGGTCACCAGTTCTTTCACGTACTCGGGGCTTTGCACGGCCAAGTCGTAGCGCAGACCGGAACCGATCAGGATTTTCTTCACACCCTTGAGCGCCCTCGCCCGCCGGTACATCTGGATCAACGCAGAGTGGTCGGTGTTGAGGTTCTGGCAAATGCCAGGGTACACGCAGCTGGGTTTGCGGCAGGCGGCTTCAATTTCCGGGCTTTTGCAGCCAATGCGGTACATGTTGGCCGTGGGGCCACCCAGGTCTGAAATGACGCCGGTGAACCCTTTCACCTTGTCGCGGATGTCTTCCACCTCTTGGATGACCGAGTCTTCTGAACGGCTCTGGATGATGCGGCCTTCGTGCTCGGTGATGCTGCAAAACGTGCAGCCGCCGAAACACCCGCGCATGATGTTCACGCTGAACCGAATCATCTCCCAAGCCGGGATTTTGGTGGCCCCGTCGTGGCTGCCGTTCTCGTCGGCATAGGCCGGGTGCGGGCTGCGGGCGTAGGGCAGGCCAAACACCAAGTCCATCTCGGCGGTGGTCAGCGGAATGGGGGGCGGGGTGATCCACACGTCGCGCGCCGTGGTGCCTTCGCCGTGCGCCTGCACCAGTGCACGGGCGTTACCGGGGTTGGTTTCCAGGTGCAACACGCGGTTGGCGTGGGCGTACAGCACGGGGTCGCTTTTCACCTGCTCGTAGCTGGGCAGGCGAATGACGGTGCGCTCGCGGGGTGGCAGGCGTTTGCCCGATACCAGGCCCTTGGTCAGTGCCGGGTTGGGCACCCAGGCCAGGGACACTTCATCGGCACGGTTTCCATCCCCCAATTTTTGAGAACCCAATTGGCTTTTTGCGCTTTCTGAATATGCGTTTGCAGCTATATTTTCAGCATCTGATGCCACGCCCTGGGAGCAACTCTCTCCCTGTGCCTTGGCCGCATCGGCGGTGGTGAGGTAGGGGTTGATGTGGTCTTCGACACGGCCCGGTTGATCGACCTCGGTGGAGTCGATCTGGAACCAGTCGTCGGGGCTCTGGCGACACACAAATGCCGTGCCCCGCACATCGGTGATCTGCTCCACCGGCACACGGGCCGCCAGGCGGTGGGCGATCTCCACAATCGCACGCTCCGCGTTGCCGTACAGCAGCAGGTCGCATTTGGCATCCACCACGATGCTGCGGCGCACCTTGTCGCTCCAATAGTCGTAGTGAGCGATGCGGCGCAGGCTGCCTTCGATGCCGCCCAGCACAATGGGCACGTCGTGGAACGCCTCGCGGCAGCGCTGGCTGTAGACGATGGCTGCGCGGTCTGGCCGCTTGCCGCCCACATCGCCAGGCGTGTAGGCGTCATCGCTGCGGATTTTTCGGTCCGCTGTGTAGCGGTTGATCATGCTGTCCATGTTCCCGGCGGTCACACCCCAGAACAGGTTGGGTTTGCCCAGCACACGGAACGGTTCAGCGCTGTGCCAGTCGGGCTGGGCGATGATGCCCACCCTGAAACCCTGGTTCTCCAGCATGCGGCCGATCACGGCCATGCCGAAGCTGGGGTGGTCCACATAGGCGTCGCCCGTCACCAGAACGATATCGCAACTGTCCCAGCCGAGTTTGTCCATTTCGGCCCGGCTCATGGGCAGAAATGGAGCCGTGCCAAAGCGGGCCGCCCAGAATTTGCGGTAACTGTTCAGCGGCTTGGCTACACGAGGGAAAAAAGAGACATCGGCAAGGGCATTCATCCCGGGGAGTGTACGTTTTCACCACTGGCCCACAGGCCAGTGGGGCCATCGCGACCAGGCCAGCCCCCATGAAAAAAAGCGCCTTGGGACAAGCCCTTGGCGCTTCTACTTCAATAGCTTTTCACGCAATACCAGCAAGCGCTGGACGCCTGAAAGCCATCAAGCCTTGGACTGGGCGTAAGTGGCCAGACCGTCGGTGATTTCTTTGTGGGCTTCTTCGATGCCCACCCAGCCGTTGACCTTCACCCACTTGCCGGGCTCCAAATCTTTGTAGTGCTCGAAGAAGTGGGCGATGTTTCTCAGCACCAGGGGATTCACATCGTCCATGGTGTTGATGTGATCGTAGAAAGGCAGGATCTTTTTGGTGGGCACGGCCAGCAGCTTGGCGTCTTCGCCGCCTTCGTCGGTCATTTTGAACATACCGATGGCACGGCAAGGCACCACCACGCCAGGAGGCAGGGGGAAAGGGGTCAGCACCAGCACGTCCACGGGATCGCCGTCACCACTGATGGTCTGGGGGATGTAGCCGTAGTTGCAGGGGTAGTGCATGGCCGTGCCCATGAAGCGGTCCACGAACAGAGCGCCGGACTCTTTGTCGACTTCGTACTTGACGGGATCGGAGTTGGCCGAAATTTCGATGATGACGTTGAAAACTTCAGGTGTTTTGGAGCCAGGGGAGACGTTGTTCAGTGACATGACAATCTGGAGTGGTTGATGTGAAACGGGAGAGAGCCGCTCAGTGGCCTGACCGACTATTGGCGCCGATTTTACTGATGACACCCTTACTGCCCACACGCCACGTGGGGTGGCCCATGGGCAGGGCTGGGTGGAGGCTCCTCCCGCGCTATAAGATGGGCAACGGCTCTGCCGTCGAACCCAACCCATGATGTCCACCCACCCTCCTGCCCATCCCTTCTCAACCCGTTGGGTCAGCAGACCAGACACGCGGAACAGAAAAGCCGGCTGGCGGGTTTGCCTCGTTGCGGCCTTGTTGGGCCTGGTCTTGGGCGTCGCCCCCTCCAACGCCACGGCACCAGCCCCCCAACCCATTCACCTTCGGGTGGTTGGCGGGCTGGCAACGCTGGCCCAGTACACCCAGTTCGAGGAGCCCTTCTGGACCGAAGAAGTGCCACGCCTGACACAGGGGCGGCTGAAGACCGACATCGTGCCGTTCAACAAGGCGGGCCTGCGCAGCCATGAGGCCCTGCGGCTGATCCAGCTCGGTGTGGTGCCTTTTGGCACGGTGCTGTTGTCGGGCGTGCTGACCACCGACCCCGAGCTGGCTGCGCTGGATCTGGCGGGACTGAACCCCGACATGGCCAGTCTGCGCCGTTCGCTCGCAGCCTTTCGTCCGCACTTGGAAAGGGTGTTGCGCGAGCGCCATGGCATCGAACCCCTGGCGGTTTACACCTACCCGCCACAGGTCACGTTTTGCACCAAGCCATTCAAGGGGCTGTCAGATCTGGCCGGTCGCAGAGTTCGCATCAGCAACCCCACGCAAGCCGACCTGCTGCGCCCGTTCGGGGCGATTGCCTTGCAGGTGGAGTTCTCCGAACTCATGGCCAATGTCCGCAGCGGGAACGTCGATTGCGCCATCACAGGCGCCCTGTCGGGCAACGCGCTGGGACTGCACGAAGTGGCCAGCCACCTCCACACCAGTGCCACCACCTGGGGGTTGTCGGTGTTCGGTGCCAACATGGCCGCCTGGAACGCCTTGCCCGCGCCAGTTCAATCGACCTTGAAAACCGCTCTGACCCGGCTGGAAGCCGCCGTCTGGACCGATGCGGAACAGCAAATGCGTGCAGGCATCGCTTGCAACACGGGCCGCGACGGCTGCAAAGGTGGCAAGCCAGGCCGCATGACGGAGGTGACCACCACCGCCGCCGATGAAAAGAAACTGCGGGAATCCTTCCGCACCAGTGTGCTGCCCGCCTGGCTGCAACGCTGTGGCAACGGATGCGTGCCGGTGTGGAACCGCCTGCTGGCCCCCACATCGGGCATTCCGGCAGACACCCTGCCCCGCACGCCGTGACCGTCACCACCGCGCTGCCCCAACTCCACCGATTGCGCACCACCCTGTGGGTGGTGACTGGGCTCTTTGCCGTGCTGGTGGTGGCAGCGGCCCTTGGCCTTTTGCGGCACGGGGAACAGCAGGCCCTGCAAGCCGGGCGCGAAAGGGTGGAGCGGGTGGTCGCCGGGGGGGAAAGCGCTGTGAACCGAACCCTGGTCAGCGTGGACATGCTCTTGGCCGAAACTGCCGACTGGGTGCGTGACATGCCCGGTACCCTGCAGTCTGCTGGCTTGCAGCGGCTGTTGAAAGCGGCTCTCAACCAGAACCTGTTGCTCCGAAACGTGGCGGTGCTGGACGAGCGCGGGCAGGTGCTGTTCAGCGCCAGGCCCATCATGGGGCAACCACTGCCCACGCTACCGGAAGGTTTTCTGGCCACGGTGCTGGCACAGAGTTATCCGTCACTCCAGATCAGCGGTGCACAGACACACACGGCGGGGCCTGACCGGTCGCTGTTTTTCGCCCGTTCTGTCCAACTGCCCGACCAACGCAAAGCGGTTGCGCTGGCAGAAGTGCACCTGCCCCTGGTGGCCCACTTGATGGACCCGGGCGACCCGGTCAGCCAGCTGTGGGTAACGCTGGAACGCGAAACGGGTGAATTGCTGGTCAGCCACCCAATGCTGGATGCGCTGATCGGCCAGGTGCTGAGCCCGCCGCTGGACCCGGAGGCGGCCAATGGGCAAGCCCGAGCAGGCAAAGGCCGTCTGAGCGCGGATGACGCCCTGATGGCCACCCGTCCCATGCTTTACGCCGGGTTGCTGTTGTCTGCTGGCATGCCCCGCAACGCGGCACTGGCGGAGTGGCAATCCGAAAGGCGCATGGTGTGGGGCGTGACCATTGGCTTGCTGCTGGCTTTGCTGGCGGCCGCCAGCCTGCTGTGGGTTTACCTGGCCCGCATCTCGCTGGCGCGCGCCCAGGTGTCCCGGGCCAATGCGCAATTGCAACAAGCCAACCAAGAGCTGGCCCAGTCGCTGTCGCTGGTGCATGCCACCCTGCAGTCCACGGCGGATGCCCTGGTGGTGATTGGCATGGACGGAACCCTCAAGCAGTACAACCGCCAGTTTCTGCTGACCACAGGGTTGAGCGAGGACGCCATGGCAGGGCACAACCTGGACCAGATCAGGGAAACCCTGGCCCGGCAGATGGTGGACCCGGAGCACTTCCTGCAGTCCACACGGGCGGCCTACGAAAACCCCATGCAGGAAACCCGCGACCAGCTGGAACTGAAGGACGGCCGGGTGCTGGTGCGCCACTCACTGCCACAACTTCTCAACGGCGAACCGGTGGGCCGGGTGTGGAGTTTTCAGGACATTTCGCCGTACAAGCGGGCAGAAGCATCGCTGCGTGCGCAGCAAGAGGCTTTGAACCATGCCCACAGCGACCTGGCGGCCACGCTGGAGGCCTTGCCCGACCTGCTGTTCGAGCTCGACGAAAGCGGGCGTTACCTGGAATGCCGAGCAGGCCAACTCAACGCATTGGCATGGTCCGCGGACGCTTTGCGGGGCAAGCAGGTGTCCGACGTGCTGCCCCCTTTGGCCGCCCACGAGGTGATGGCCGCGCTGGCAGAAGCCAAGGCACACGGGCACTCACACGGCAAGCAACTGGCCTTGGACCTGCCCCAGGGCAAAACCTGGTACGAACTTTCGGTGGCCCGAAAAAAGGGCTTTGCCAATGGCATGGCGCGGTTCATCCTGATTTCGCGCGACGTGACAATGCGCAAACAGCACGAAGACCTGATCTGGAACCAAGCCAATTTCGACGCCCTCACAGGCCTGCCCAACCGCCGCATGTTCCGCGAGCACTTGGAGAATCGCCTGGCCCACGCCGGGGCCAACGGTGAACACCTGGCGCTCATGTTTCTCGACCTCGACCGCTTCAAGGAAATCAACGACACCCATGGGCACGACATGGGGGACCACCTGCTGCAAACCGCGGCCCAACGGCTGCGGGGTGCGGTGCGCGAAAGCGATATGGTGGCCCGCATGGGCGGCGATGAATTCACGCTGCTGATTTCGGGCAAAGGCGTGGCCGAACGTGCGACGACCTTGTGCAGCACCTTGCTGCAGCGTATGGGTGAACCCTTTCACCTGGGCCAAGAACTGGACTACGTGTCGGCCAGCATTGGCGTCACCCTGTTTCCCGACGACGCTCTCGATGCCGAAACCCTGATCAAGCAGGCCGATCAGGCCATGTACGCTGCCAAGCGACTCGGACGCAACCGCGCGGAGCGTTTCACTGCGGCCATGCAGGAGGCCACGCTGATGCGTTCGCGCATCGCACGCGACCTGCGCGGCGCACTGGCTGGGCAACAGTTCTGGCTCGCCTACCAACCGGTGGTGGACTTGCGTTCCGGCCGCATCCACAAAGCCGAAGCGCTGATCCGCTGGCAACACCCCACACAAGGCACCATTGGGCCAGCCACTTTCATCCCGATTGCGGAGGAGTCCGGCTGCATTCTGGACATCGGGCAGTGGGTGTTTGAAACGGCGGCTGCGCAGGTCAGCCACTGGCGGCGCACGCATCAACCGGACTTCCAGATCAGCGTCAACACGTCGCCCTTGCAGTACCAACGCCAGGGCCTACAGGTGCCAGCGCTGCAGGCCCACCTGAAAAGCTTGGGGCTGGATGGCAGCAGTCTGGTGCTGGAAATCACCGAAGGCGTGCTGATGGACGCCTCCGACGCCATCCGCCAACACCTGCACGAGCTTCATGCCGCCGGGTTCGCGCTGTCGCTGGACGACTTTGGCACGGGCTACTCGGCGCTGTCTTACCTGCACCAGTTCGATCTGGACTATCTCAAAATCGACCAGTCGTTTGTGCGCGAACTGCACGCAGGCAGCAAAGACCTGGCTCTTTGCAAAGCCACCATCGTGATGGCGCATGAGCTTGGCTTGCGGGTGGTGGCAGAAGGCATCGAAACCGAAGAACAGCGTGATCTGCTGGCACAGGCGGGCTGTGACTATGGGCAGGGGTACCTGTTTTCACGACCGGTCGCCGCAACCGACTTCGAAGCCCTGCTGTGCCAGCAGACCGTGCGACACGAAAGCAGTGATAGCTGAAAATCCAATACCATCAAGCGCTGAAGTTCTTTTTCTTTCCATTTCAAATCCATCACCATGAGTGCACTGCAACAACTCCAGGCCTTGTCCATCACCCTCCCCCCTGTCGCCATCCCTGCGGCTGCTTACGTGCCTTTTGTGCAGACGGGCAAGCTGGTGTTTCTCAGCGGCCACATCGCCAAACAGGACGGCAAACCCTGGGTGGGCCAACTGGGCCGCGACATGACCACCGACGAAGCCAAACTGGCGGCCCGGGCCGTGGCGATTGACCTCATGGGCACACTGGCCGCTGCATGCGCCGCAGCGGGCACCGACCTGAACGGCGTGAAGCGCATCGTGAAAGTGATGAGCCTGGTCAACTCCACGGCCGATTACACCGAGCAGCATCTGGTCACCAATGGCTGCAGCGAGCTGTTGGGCCAGGTCTTCGGTGCGGCCGTGGGGGCACATGCGCGCAGTGCGTTTGGCGTGGCGCAACTGCCCATGGGTGCGTGTGTGGAAATCGAACTGATTGCCGAACTGGCCTGACGCCATCGCCCCGCGTCGGCCCTTCCAGGGCTCAGGCGCCGGGGGTTTTGGCCGCCAGCATCCGCTCGAACAACGGGGCCAGCAGCCGACTGCCTGTCAGGCTGAGGTGGTTGGCGTCCCGATAGAAGGGGTGATGCTGCGCATCCATCAACAGGCATTCGGGTCGGCACATCTGCTCATGGACCGACACCACCTCGAACAGAGGTGACTGGATGGCACGCACCTGTTCAAACAAAGCACGGTTGGCATCCAGATAGTCCGAGGCCGTTTGTCTGTCGATGGACCCCATGCCGTTCAGCCCTCGCCAGATCATCATGGGCACATGCTCTTTCCAAATCGGCACCGGAGCCAACCAGACCACGCGCACCCCAGCGGAGGTTGCAGAGTTCACCAACGCCTTGAGGTTTTCCAGCGGCACCTCTTCAGGCGAATAATGCACATAAACCGTTTTCGCACCGCGGCGGGTCACCTCTTGCATCACCGCACCGGGACCGACCGGATCTCCGCCCATCATGGGCCGATTGCCGACCATGAACCACACCGCCAACCCGTGACGGTGGGCCACTTCGGCAAAAGTCCTCTTGATGGAGTCCGCGTGGCTGTTGCCCAGCAACAGCACGGGGGACGCCTCGGTGGCCCCAGAAGGGGTGATCAGACAACTCGTTTCCAACGGATTCAACACCCGCCACCACCGACCGCAACGGAACACATCGGCGTCCAGCCGGGCTTGGTAGACCGGCAGTTGTGCCGCAGGAATCCACCGTTCCTGCAACCACGGCCCCAGCACCAACAAACCTGCCACGACGGTCCAGGCACCCAGCACCCACTGGCGCATGCCCCACCCCAATGCACCGCGCTCTACCCAACGGTGGCAGGCAAAAGCGCAACCCACCATGGCGACCAACGTCCCCACCAGCAGCAGCCCATCGGCGGTGGAAGGGGTGAGGTTGGCGGTGGGCTCGTAGAGCAGGAAGGTGATCAGTGGAAAGTGCACCAGATAGATGGAGTAAGAGTAGTCCCCCAGCTTGCGCAGCGCCACCATCGGCCAGGAGGTCAGCACCTTGTCCGAAAGCCCGACCACCAGCAACGTGGCTGTGAGCAGCACCGCAACCAAAGCGGCAGCCCCCGGATGCCCCCACAGAACAGAGGGCATGACCCCATCGACCGGCAAACAGGCCAAACCCACCATGCCCAGCAAACACAGCACGCCCAGGCCGGGCGCTGACAGCTGTCGGGCCTGCCAGCGCCCGTACCAGGCAAAGCAGGCGTAACCCAGCAGAAACTCCCAAGCACGGAACGGCAGCCACAGGAACGCCGTCTTGGGTGACTTTGTCACCATGAAGAAGCAAAGCAACAACGAGAGCAGAACCACTCCCCAGAACGCATGTTTCAGCCGCCTAAACACCCAGGCCAGCCATGGCAACACAAGGTAGAACTGAATCTCCACGCCCAACGACCACAAATGCAACAAAGGGCGAAAAGAGAGTTTTTCAAAATAGCTGTCGTCAAACCAGAAACCGATGTTGCTGGAAAAGACCGAAGCGAAAAACAGCTGCGGGGAGAGTTGCCCATAGCTGTTTGGCGTGACCACAAACAACCCGACCACCCCTGTGAGCACGACCACGGCAAAGTAGGCAGGCAGCAGTCTTTTGGCCCGCCGAAGATAGAAAGACTTCACATCGGCCGGGTCAAACAAGCCCGCCATCAGATAGCCACTGATGGCAAAGAAAATGTCAACGCCCAGAAAGCCCGCCGGCAGCAGAAAGAACTCCAAGTGGAAGGCGACCACCAGAAACACCGCCAGCCCACGCAAGACCTGTATGTCAGCCCTGTATTTCACGCCACGCCCCGATCACGGTTGGGGTCACACCAACCGGGTGACCGATACAGGCTTGTAACCGAAATTGCCCACTTTGCCCTTGCGGCCACGAGGCATCCGGGCCGCATTCAGGCTGCGAATTTCCAACGTCTCGTCCCGTTCTTTGCCACCACGCGCCATACCGGCGATGCGCACGCTGCGGGTGTAGGCCGCTGCCCCGGCCAAGGTGTCGTTGTCCTCCAGCGACATCAGCATCAGTCCGCGCCCGCCTTTGGGGCTCTGGCGCAACTCGCCGAATTCGAACGTCAGAATGCGCCCGCCCGTGGACGCGCAGCACACGTGAGTGGCCGACTCCAGACCCGCGTTCTGTGCCACCGACGGGGCGCACACGGCTTCGCCCTCAGCCAAGGTGAGGAATGCCTTGCCGCTTTTGTTGCGCGAGAGCATGTTGTCCACCGTGGCCCAAAAACCGTAACCCCCCGAGCTGGCCAGCAGCAAACTGGCCTGCAAGCCACCTGCAAAGTAGTGCAGCGGCTGCGTGCCGGCCTCCAAATCGATCAGCGTCGTGATGGGCTGGCCATCGCCCCGCGCACCGGGCAGGCTGGCCACCGGCACGCTGTAGACGCGACCATTGCTGCCAAAAACGATCAGCGAATCCACGGTACGGCACTCGAAGGTGCCATACAGCCCATCGCCGGCCTTGAAGGCAAAGCTGCCCGCTTCATGGCCGTGGCCGGTGCGCGCCCGCACCCAGCCTTTGGCAGACACCACAACCGTGACCGGTTCGTCCACCACACGGATTTCGACCACGGCTTTTTTCTCAGCCTGGATCAGCGTGCGTCTGGCATCGGCAAAGGTCTTGGCATCGGCTTCTATCTCCCGCACCATCAGCCGCCGCAGGCTGCCTGGGTTGCCCAGAATGTCCTCGAGTTTGGCTTGTTCTTCGCGCAAGCTGGACAGTTCCTGCTCGATCTTGATGGCCTCCAGCCGGGCCAGTTGGCGCAGTCGAATCTCCAGAATGTCTTCGGCCTGTCGGTCAGAAAGGCTGAAGCGCGCGATCAGCGCCGCTTTGGGTTCGTCGCTTTGGCGGATGATGGCAATGACTTCGTCGATGTTCAGCAGAACGATCTGCCGCCCCTCCAGGATGTGGATGCGGTCCACCACCTTGTTGAGTCGGTGTTGCGAGCGGCGGGTGATGGTGTTTTGGCGAAATTCAATCCACTCGGTCAGCATCTGCCGTAACGACTTCTGGGTGGGTCGCCCGTCCAGACCCACCATGGTGAGGTTGATGGGCGCAGTGGTTTCCAGACTGGTGTGGGCCAGCAGACTGGTGATGAGTTCCTGTTGCTCGATGCGACTGCTCTTGGGCTCCAGCACCAGGCGCACCGGGGCGTCTTTGCTGGACTCATCCCGCACCGCATCCAACACGGCCAAGATGCTGGCCTTGAGCTGCGTCTGCTCCTGCGTCAGTGCTTTTTTGCCGGCCTTCACCTTGGGGTTGGTCAGCTCCTCCAGCTCTTCCAGCACGCGCTGGGTGCTCACCCCAGGGGGCAATTCGGTCACCACCAGTTGCCACTGACCACGGGCCAAGTCTTCGATCTTCCAACGGGCACGCACTTTCAAACTGCCTCGACCCGTGCGGTAGGCATCGGCAATGTCTGCTGTGCTGCTGATGATCTGGCCCCCGCCGGGGTAGTCGGGTCCGGGCAGGATGGCCAGCAGTTCGTCGGCGGCCAGTGCCGGGTTCTTGATGAGGGCCACACAGGCATCGGCCACCTCGCGCAGGTTGTGGCTGGGAATTTCGGTGGCCAGGCCCACGGCAATGCCACTGGCGCCATTGAGCAGCGTGAACGGCAGGCGAGCGGGCAGCTGGCGGGGCTCTTCGGTGGATCCGTCGTAGTTGGGCACAAACTCCACCGTGCCTTCGTCCACCTCGTCCAGCAGCAGCGTCGTGATTTTGGCCAACCGGGCCTCGGTGTAACGCATGGCGGCGGCACCGTCGCCGTCGCGGCTGCCGAAGTTGCCCTGCCCGTCGATCAGCGGGTAGCGCTGGGCAAAATCCTGGGCCATGCGGACCAGCGCGTCGTAGGCGGCCTGATCGCCGTGGGGGTGAAAGCGGCCCAACACGTCGCCCACCACGCGGGCGCATTTCACGGGTTTGGCTCCGCTGTTGCCGTTGGCCCCACCAAAGCCCAGGCCCATTCGCGCCATGCTGTACAAGATTCGGCGCTGAACTGGTTTCTGACCATCGCACACATCGGGCAAGGCGCGACCCTTGACCACGCTCAGCGCATATTCGAGATAAGCCCGTTGGGCATAGCTGGCCAAACTGTCGTCGTCACCCGGCTGCAGCTCAGGCACTGAGGGGGGTGATGGGGGCTGAGGTGGCGCTGCCCGGGAAGCCACATCCACGATGCCAGGCAACTCGGGCTCAGTGGCCTCGCTGGGGTTGTTCATGGGAAAGTCGTTCATGGATTCGTCAGAGAAACAGACGTGATTTTTTGTAGCGACCGGGGGGGCAACAGTGATTGGTAGAGCCCCATCACGGTTTGCACGTATCGGCGGGTCTCAGGGTTGCCAGGCACTTTGCGCCCGGCACGGCGCACGGCGCCAGCACCCGCGTTGTAAGCCGCCACCACCAGATCCACACGCCCCGGGAACTGGGCCTGCAATCGGGCCAACAGACGCGCGCCGGTGTGAATGTTGGTGCGAGGATCCAGCAACTGCAGGGCAGCGGGCCGGTCTGGGGTGTCACGCACACCATGCTCTTGCGCGGTACTGGGCAAAATCTGCATCAACCCCAGCGCCCCTCTGGGGCTGACGGCCTGAGCGTCGAAGCCCGACTCGGCGGCAATCACCGCTTGCAGCAGTTCCGGTGCCAACCCATGGACCAGAGAAGCCTCGCGTATGTGATGGCGCACGGCTTTGTAGGCCGGTGACACATCGAAAAATGCCAGCACCCGGGGGTGACTGACCACCGCACCGGTGTCGGGTGGCGCAGTGCCGATGAGAAAAGGGGTTTCCCAGCCAGACTGGCCCAACGCCAGGGGTTCTGCCAACTGCGACCGGCGATGAAGATGGATGGCGGTATCGCCGAGATAGAACAACTCGTAACGGTCGTCCAGTTTTTCGGTCGCAAAATGGCCCACACCTCGATCGTCCACGTAGCCCCACACTTGGGCCTGTGCGGCGCAACAGACGAACGCAAGCACCCACAGCAAGGCCCAGCCCCGGAAATGGCAAAGCCTGCAACACAAGGTCACACGTCCACCTCAACCGAGTCGCCGCACAACTCCATCAGCTCGCGCCGGGCAGCGGCTTCACCTTTGCCCATGAGTTTGGTGATATGGCTTTCGGTCCGGGCGAAATCGAACGCCCCCAGCTGAACCGGAAGCAGGCGGCGGGTGTCGGGGTTGAGCGTGGTGTCCCACAGCTGCTCTGCATTCATTTCACCCAGACCTTTGAAGCGGCTGATCGTCCACCCCCCTTCCTTGACCCCCTCTTTGCGCAGTTTGTCCAGGATGACATTCAACTCGCCCTCGTCCAGCGCATAGGCCTTGGTGGCGGGCTTTTTGCCACGGGCTGGCGCATCGATGCGGTACAACGGGGGGCGAGCCACGAACACATGCCCAGCCTCGATGAGCTTGGGAAAGTGGCGGAAGAAGAGCGTGAGCAGCAACACTTGGATGTGCGAACCGTCCACGTCGGCATCGCTCAGGATGCACACCTTGCCATAACGCAGGCCACTCATGTCGGGCTGATCGTTCGGGCCGTGAGGGTCCACGCCGATGGCCACGGCAATGTCGTGGATTTCGGTGTTGGCAAAAAGCCTGTCACGGTCCACTTCCCAGGTGTTGAGCACCTTGCCACGCAAGGGCAACACGGCCTGGTTTTCCTTGTCACGCCCCATCTTGGCGCTGCCTCCGGCAGAGTCGCCCTCCACCAGAAACACTTCGTTATGGGCGAGGTCCCGGCTTTCGCAATCGGTCAGTTTGCCGGGCAGGACGGCCACGCCCGAGCCCTTGCGTTTTTCCACTTTCTGCCCAGCCTTTTGCCGGGTTTGGGCCGCCTTGATGGCGAGTTCAGCCAGTTTCTTGCCATATTCCACATGCTGGTTCAGCCACAATTCCAAGGTGGGTTTCACGAAGCTGGACACCAGTCGCACGGCGTCGCGCGAGTTGAGCCGCTCCTTGATCTGCCCTTGGAACTGCGGATCCAGCACCTTGGCACTCAACACATAGCTGGCGCGGGCGAACACATCTTCAGGCAGCAGCTTTACCCCCTTGGGAGCCAAAGCGTGCAGCTCAATGAAGCCTTTGACCGCCTGGAACAGACCATCGCGCAACCCGCTCTCGTGTGTGCCACCGGCCGGGGTGGGAATCAGATTCACGTAGCTCTCGCGCACCGGCGCCCCGTCTTCGGTGAAGGCCACGCACCAACCCGCGCCCTCGCCTTCGGCAAAGCTGTCGTGTCCGCCGTCGGCGGAGCCTTCGCCTTCGAACAAAGGAATCACCGGCTCTCCGTTCAAGGTCTGCTGAAGGTAGTCACGCAGACCGCCTTTGTATTGCCAAGTCTGGCTGTCTCGCGTCTTTTCATTCAACAGCGTCACGCTCACGCCGGGCATGAGCACGGCCTTGCTGCGCAGCAAATGGGTGAGCTCGGTCAGCGGCAACTGGGCCGATTCAAAGTATTTGGCGTCCGGCCACACACGGACCGTTGTGCCCTGCTTGCGATCACGGGGCTGTTCGGGATCGGCTTCGGCGCCCAGGTTGGCAGGACGCAGCCGCAAAGGCTCTGCCACATCGCCAGCCGCGAACACCAGCCGCGCCACCTGCCCTTCCCGAAAGCTGGTGACCTCCATGCGGGTGGACAAGGCATTGGTCACACTCACGCCCACCCCGTGCAAACCACCCGAGAAACTGTAGGCGCCCCCCTTGCCTTTGTCGAACTTGCCCCCCGCGTGCAAACGGGTGAACACCAGTTCGATGACCGGGGCCTTCTCCTCGGGGTGCAGGCCAAACGGAATGCCCCGGCCGTCATCTTCGATGGCCACAGACCCATCGGCGTGCAGCGTCACTTTGATTTTTTTACCGAACCCGGCCAAAGCCTCATCGGCCGCGTTGTCCAGCACCTCCTGGATGATGTGCAGCGGGTTGTCGGTGCGGGTGTACATGCCCGGGCGTTGCTTCACGGGCTCCAGACCCTTCAGCACACGGATGGACTGCTCAGAGTATTCGGGGACGTTTGCTTGCGTTGCCATGCGCGGCATTGTATGCCGTCAACCCTGCAATACTGTATGCTTAAACAGCCCACAATGCATCGGTGACTTGTGGGGTCTGCTCTTTTGGGTACATTCCCCTGTATGTCATCCGCACCTGCTTTGCCCCGTCCCTCCCTGCCCATGTGGCAACTGCTGCTCTGCGGTGCCGCCATCGTCACGTTGTCGATGGGCGTGCGCCACGGTTTTGGTCTGTGGTTGCAACCCATCACACAGGCCCAGAACTGGAGCCGCGAGTCGTTTTCCCTGGCGCTGGCGGTGCAGAACCTGTCGTGGGGCGTGTTCGGCATTTTCGCGGGGATGCTGGCGGACCGTTTCGGGGCCTTTCGCGTGCTGGTGCTGGGAGCCGTGCTGTACGCGCTGGGTTTGCTGGGCATGGCGCTGTCACCCACGCCGTTGGTTTTTCTGTTGACCACTGGCGTGCTGATCGGCGCGGCCCAGGCGGGCACCACCTACGCGGTGATTTACGGCGTGATCGGGCGCAACATCACGGCCGAGCGGCGCTCTTGGGCCATGGGGGTGGCCGCTGCGGCAGGGTCTTTCGGTCAATTCCTGATGGTGCCTGTGGAAGGCTGGCTGATCTCCAGCCTGGGATGGCAAAACGCCTTGCTTGCCCTGGCCGCAGCCGTGCTGCTGGTGGCTCCGCTGGCCTGGGGCCTGCGTGAGCCCTCCGCGACATCGCACGGCGGGGCTCACCAGGAACAGACCATCTGGCAAGCACTGCGCGAAGCGTTCAGGTACCCCAGCTTTCAGCTCCTGATGGCAGGGTATTTCGTGTGTGGCTTCCAGGTCGTGTTCATCGGCGTGCACATGCCCAGCTACCTGAAAGACCATGGACTGTCACCTCAAGTGGCCAGTTATGCATTGGCACTGATCGGGTTGTTCAACGTGTTTGGCACCTACGCCGCCGGGGCACTGGGTCAAAAGCTGGCCAAGAAAAAGATCCTTGCGGGCATTTACCTGCTGCGCTCGATTGCCATCTCGGCATTTCTGCTGGCCCCCCTCACGCCCGCCAGCGTTTACCTGTTTGCCAGCGTGATGGGGGTTCTGTGGCTCTCCACGGTGCCCCCCACCAACGCTGTGGTGGCACAGATTTTTGGTGTCCGCCATTTTTCGATGCTCGGCGGTTTTGTGTTTTTCAGCCACCAGATTGGCAGTTTCATGGGCGTGTGGCTCGGTGGCGTGCTGTATGACCGCACCGGCAGCTACGACATCGTCTGGCAAATCGCCATTGCACTCGGCGTGTTCGCCGCGCTGATCAACTTGCCGGTCAAGGAAACGGCCATTGAACGACGCGCTGCGGCGGCCTGAAGTCCCACTCCCCCCATGACCAAGCCATCCGCGCCCACCCCGTCCCTGCCCCGCTGGCTGGGGTGGGTGCTGAGCGCCGTGGCGCTGAGCGCAAGCTTGGGGGTGTTGGCCCTGTACCAACGCCCCGATTTCCTGATGACCCTGGCGGACCAACTCTGGTCCTGTTTTTAGATTTAAGATCTTTTTGGCATAAATTCCATATCAGAACTGCGTAAGCAGCTATATTTTTATGCATTCTGGCAGTGCACCATCTTCTTGGGTCATGCGTTGGGCTCACCTGATTCGCCCACAGGGCCAAGTGCTTGATGTGGCCTGCGGCCGGGGTCGCCATGCCCACTGGCTTGCGTTGCAGGGCTTCCACGTCACCGGCGTGGACCGCGACGCCGAAGCCCTGGCCTTCGCGGACCGGCACTGGCCCGCCGTCGGTGCGCCGCCCGCCCGACAACTCCTGCTCACTGACCTTGAAAACCAGCCATGGCCTTTTCCGTGTCAGACCTTCGACGCGCTGGTGACCACCCACTACCTGTGGCGCCCGCTTTGGCCCACACTGCTGGCGTCTCTCTCGCCGGGAGGCGTCTACATCCACGAAACCTTTGCCCACGGCAACGCCACCGTCGGCAAACCCAGCCGCCCCGACTTCCTGCTGCAACCCGGCGAGCTGTTGCGGGCTTGTGCAGATTTGCGTGTGGTGGCTTATGAAGACGGTTTCTGCCCTTCACCCGACCGGTTTGTGCAACGCATCGTGGCCGTGCGCGAGTCGCCCCACCCCGATGGCCTGCCCGCCCGGCACACCTTGACGCCACCCACTGGCAACTGGGCTGGCTAGAATGGTCTGATTTGCGTTGGCACACACCTCTATGAACCCCATCACCGGCAGCATCGTGGCCTTGGTCACGCCCATGCACGAAGACGGCAGCGTGGACTACCCCACCCTGCGCAAACTGATCGACTGGCACATTGCCGAAGGCACCGACTGCATTGGCGTCGTCGGCACCACAGGCGAATCGCCCACCGTCAGTGTGGAAGAACACTGCGAAATCATCCGCGTGTCGGTCGAGCAAGCCAAAACCCACGGCGACAAACGGGTGCCCATCATGGCCGGCTGTGGCGCCAATTCCACCTCTGAAGCCATCGAACTCGCCAGGTTCGCCCGCAGCGTGGGAGCAGACTGCCAGCTGCAGGTGGTGCCTTACTACAACAAGCCCACACAAGAGGGCCAGTACCAGCACTTCAAAGCCATTGCAGAAGCCACAGGCGACTTGCCCGTGGTGCTCTACAACGTGCCTGGCCGCAGCGTGGCCGACATGGCCCACGCCACCGTCATGCGGCTGGCGCAGGTGCCCGGCATCATCGGCATCAAGGAAGCCACCGGCAACATCGAACGCGCCCAATGGCTCATCAAAGAAGCCCCCAAGGGCTTTGCGATTTACTCAGGCGACGACGCCACGTCGGTGGCTTTGATGCTCTGCGGCGGTCAAGGCAACATCAGTGTTTCAGCCAACATCGCGCCTCGCCTGATGCACGAGATGTGCATGGCCGCAGTGGCAGGCGATGCCGCCAAAGCCATGGCCATCCAGCTCCAACTGCTGCCGATCCACAAACACCTCTTTGTGGAAGCCAACCCCATCCCCGTGAAGTGGGCCATGGCTCGACTGGGCTTGTGCGGCCCCACCCTGCGTCTGCCGATGACCCAACTGGAGCCTGCCAATGCCCCCGTGGTCGAGGCCGCAATGAAAGCCGCCGGGCTGCTGGCTTGACGCCCACCCACATGCCCTGTCACCCCGAACCGGCTCACCCACCGTATCTCCCATGAACCCAACACAATCCCCGTCAACTGAGAATTCTTCAAGCGGGCTGCTCGGCCCCGCGTTGCTGGTATGTGCCATCGGTCTGGCAGGCTGTTCGGTCATCCAGGAAGACAAGGTGGATTACAAAAGTGCCAAACGCATCAGCACGCTCGAAATTCCACCGGACCTCACGCAGCTGAGCACAGAAACCCGTTATGCCATGCCCGGCAGTGTGGTGACGGCCAGTGGCTACCAAGCCGCAGCGCCCACCAGCGCCAGCAAAATCACGGCGACCAACGAAGTTGGCGACGTTCGCATCGAACGTGCGGGCAACCAGCGCTGGCTGGTGGTAAAGCGCCCTGCAGACAAATTGTGGGATCCGGTGCGCGGTTTTTGGCAGGAAAGCGGCTTTGTGCTGACACTTGACCAGGAAAACCTGGGTGTGATGGAAACCGACTGGGCTGAGAACCGCGCCAAGCTGCCGCAAGACTTTATTCGCAGCACCATTGGCAAAGTCTTTGAAAACCTGTATTCCACCGGTGAGCGGGACAAATTCCGCACCCGCTTCGAGCGCACAGCGACCGGAGAAACCGAGGTATACATCAGCCACCGCAGCATGCAAGAGGTGTACACCAGCGGCAGCAAAGACCAGACCGTTTGGCAACCCAGACCGGCGGACCCCGAACTGGAAGCTGAATTCCTGCGTCGCATGATGCTCAAACTGGGTGTGACCGACGAGCAGGCCAAAGCCCAGATCGCTGCCAGCGCGCCGCAGCCCAAAGCACGCTTGGTGTCCTCAGCCAACGGCCAAAGTGCCGTGGAACTGGAAGAGAGCTTTGATCGCGCTTGGAGGCGTGTGGGACTGACGTTGGACCGCACTGGCTTCACCGTGGAAGACCGTGACCGGGCACAGGGACTGTATTTCGTGCGGTATGTTCCACCTGTGTCGGAAAGCAAAGACACCGGCTTTTTTGCAGGCCTCTTCAAGTCATCCAAGAAAGATGCCAAGCCTGTGCAATACAGGGTTCAGATCAAAACCTCAGCCAGCGTCAGCACCGTGACCATGCAAACCTCGGAGGGGCAGGCAGACAACTCTGCTGTGGCACAAAACGTTCTGAAGATTCTTGCAGACGATTTGCAATGACCTTTTGGCCGGACCAGGAAGGCCCGGCGACGCCGAAGCTCCCATGAAAAAAGCCGCTGGTCAGCGGCTTTTTTCATGGGAGCAACAGTGGATTACTGCTTTTTCTCTTCAGGCTTTTGCTCTGCAGCGGGGGCTGCTGCAGGAGCTGCGGCCGCATCTGCAGGAGCTGCAGCGGCAGGCGCAGCAGGCGCTGCGTCAGCAGGAGCAGCTGCGGGTGCAGCAGCAGGGGCTTCAGCAGCGGGAGCGGGTGCAGGAGCAGGTGCTTCTTCTTTTTTGCCGCAAGCGGTCAAAGCAGCAGCAGCAGCCAACAGGCCAGCGATCAACAGATTCTTGTTCATGATAAATCCAGGTAGGGAGGGGGGTTGACTATCGGCGCGGCCGCCTCGGTTGACACCGAAGTGGCGCGGAGATCAGGCGAAGCAGATCGATCGGTAGTGTATTTCAAAATCTGTCAAGTCTGAAAACCCTTGTCGGATATGCGCCCGAAATTGATGCGAAATGTATCCAAAAAGGTGCGCCAACCGGAAGCAATGCTCACAGCCCCAAAGTGCTGGCGGGAAAGGCGGGTGTGGCTTTGGTCCACCATTCGTTCAAGTTCTGATGGAGGGCCACCCGACGGACCGGATCATCGGTGCAGACCGCCACACAGCGGGTTTTGTCGATGCGGGACCAGCAGGCTTCAGGCATCCACATACCCGATGGGAAATCATCTTCTGCGGCAGCAGGGCAAGATTTGGCTTCGATGCAGTGATCCCATCGGATCCGCCACACCACGAAACGGGCATGCGCGACGCGCAAAGGCTGGTAGGTGCGAGCCAGCAGCCGCAGCTGTCGCCCCCGCCCCACCCAACGGTCCAAGGCGTCGATCACCGACCGCTCACCGAGCGGCCAATCGGTGAAATCGGGATCACACCACCACCATTCCCGCCACTGTCGGGATTCTGCAAAGTCCAACGTCTGACGCACCAGATCGGCAAACGCGGCCCGCCCCTCATGCCGCCCGAACGGCATGACATCTGGCGGTCTCTGCTGGAAAGCGCTGTCTGCAGGCAAGGTCACGGGGAAACCTGATCCACCACCCATCCGGCACTGTGCCACTCCGCCAAGAGCTCGCGAGCACCCTCGCTGGCCTTGGACAGATCGGCGGCATCGAGTGCACGGCCATCCGCCAAACGGCGCATCAGGCGGGCATCAGCCCCACTTGCACGAAAACTGTCCCCATTGATGTAGATGTGTTGGGCGTCGTACATCATGCGGGTGCGTCGGTCCAAGCGCAACGGCCCACCTGTCCAGTCGGCTCCGGGTTCCTCAAACCAGACTTTGGGCTTGGGCTCGGTCATGACCTCGCCCAGGGCACAGGCGAGTGATGTCCTGTCGGACAACAGCCGCTGCAGCGCGTCCTGTGCAAACGCCTGCAAGGTCTCCGGGATGAGCGCCGGGGTATCGGTGGCGGTTTGACTGGCATCCTTGTACAGCGTGGCATCTTCAAAAGCATCGCTCATTCGCAGCGCCAGCTCTGCCGCCAAACTGGCGCGCTGTGGCACGCGAAATCCCACAGAGTAGGTCATGCACCCTTCACCCACGGCAACGCCATCGTGCGCCCAACGAGGGGGAAGGTAGAGCATGTCCCCGGCTTCCAGCACATGCTCCTCCTCGGGCACAAAGTGGGTCAGAATTTTCAACGGCACATCCGCCTGGAGGCTCAGGTCTTTCTGGCGACCGATCCGCCAATGGCGCTTGCCACTGGCCTGCAACAAGAACACGTCATAGCTGTCGAAGTGCGGCCCCACGCCCCCCCCGTCACTGGCCCAGGAAATCATCAGGTCATCCAGACGGGCATCTGGCACAAAGCGAAAGCGGTTCATGAGCTGGTGCAGTGTGTCGTTGTGCAGATCGACACCTTGAACCAGCAAGGTCCAGCCGGGTTGTGTCAAAGGGGGAAAACTGGTTTTTTCGAACGGGCCATGGCCCAGGGTCCAGCCTGGGCCACTGGGCTTCTTCTTGGATTTGCCCGCAGGCAAACCCATGGTCTGCACGATCAGACGCGATTCCACATCTTCACGCATGGACAGCTCGAACAGCTCAGGTCGCGACAACACAGGCTCGAAGCCCGGCACCGCCTGGCGCACCAGCAAAGGCTTTTTTTGCCAGTGTTTTTTCATGAACTGCTGGGCAGTGAGACCACCCAGGAGGGTGAGGGGGGTGTCCACGTCAACCGCAGCAACGGGGGACTTGGAAGGGGTAGAAGAGGCTTTGGATGGACGGGTCATGGGACAATTGTCCGATGAAAATCACCGAACAATGCGTCACTGCCCTGACCTGGACGCTGAAAGACACTTTGGGCGAAACACTGGACCAGCTGGAAGAACCCGTTGAATTCCTGGTGGGAGGCGATGACCTGCTGGCCAAACTGGAAGAAGCCCTGATCGGCCATGGCGTCGGTGACCGCGTGCAAATCCAGCTGGAACCTGAGCACGCGTTTGGCGACTACAACGACCAGTTGGTGTTCCTGGAACCCCGCAACCTGTTCCCAGCCGAACTGGAAGAGGGCATGGTCTTTGAAGGGCTGCCCCCAGGTGGCAACCCGGAAGCCCCCGTCGACTTGCTGTATTTCGTCACCGAAATCTACCCCGAACACGTGGTGCTGGATGCCAACCACCCGCTGGCAGGCATCGCACTTCGGCTGGACCTGAAAGTGCACGGGGTACGGGAAGCCACGCTGGACGAGATCGGCAAAGGCACGCTGGGCACGGGTTTTTTCAAGCTGCATCTGCCTTCCGAGGCCTCAGAAGGCCTACCGGATCCATCACATGTCCACAGCCACGGCGGAGGTCATTCACTGCACTGAACCCCTCTCATCGCAATATGGGATTCAACAGTTTGCTATTTTTTTCAAACTGACCCTGTCGACCCATAGCCCCCCACCCCTCTTTGGGTGGGTGCAAACTCGTTCACCAGGGTGAAGCTGGCTTGTACCACCGGCACAACCACCAGCTGGGCCAGTCGCTCCATGGGTTGCAGGGTATACGCCACATCACTGCGGTTCCAGGCACTGACCATCAACTCGCCCTGGTAATCGCTGTCGATCAGGCCCACCAGATTGCCCAGCACGATGCCGTGCTTGTGCCCCAGACCCGAGCGCGGCAGGATAAGGGCCGCATAGCCCGGGTCTTTCAAGTACATGGCCATACCCGTGGGCACCAGCTGCCACGCGTTGGGCCCCAGCGTCAGGGGCTCGGTCAGGCAAGCACGCAAATCCAGGCCTGCGCTGCCTGAAGTGGCATAGGTGGGCATGGACTGGCGCAAGCGTTCGTCGAGAATTTTCAGTTCGATGTTCATGGTGGCGGATTGTGCCCACAAAAAAGCCCCCGATCCTGAGGCTCCGGGGGCTGGCTGGTAGAGAAAGAAAAGGCTTACTCTTTTTTGCTCGATTCTTCCAACGCCTTCATGGGGTCCACCTCTTCAGCCTCAGGGGTTTGTCCCAGAGCGTTGGCGTCTGCGGCAGCATCGGCCTCGGCATTGGGCTCGCCCTCGCCCGTGTCGGCGCTGTTCAACATTTCGTTCACCGTCGCTTCGTCCACCACTGCGGCTTTCTCGATGCTACCCGTCACCAGCGTGGGGTTGAAAACAACCACGGCCACCATGATCAACTGCAAGATGATGAAGGCAATGGAACCTTTGTAAATCTGCGCCGTTGTCACAGCCGGAATGCGAGCCTTGGTCACCACATCGGTGTAATCGCTGCGAGCCGCCACACTGCGGAGGTAGAACAGCGCAAAACCGAATGGAGGCGTCAGGAACGAGGTTTGCAGGTTCATCGCCAGAATGACGCCGAACCAAATGAGGTCAATGCCCAGCTTGTCTGCCACCGGGGCGAGCAACGGCACCACGATGAAGGCGATTTCAAAGAAATCGATGAACATGCCCAAGACAAACACCAAGGCGTTGACCACCAGCAGGAAACCCATCTGTCCGCCTGGCAACTGGGCAAACAGGTGTTCCACCCAGATGTGACCGTCAGCCGCGTTGAACGTGAAACTGAACACGGTGGAGCCGATCAGGATAAACAGCACGAAAATGGCCAGCTTGGTCGTGTTCTCCATGGCTTGCTTGAGCAGGGCAAAGTCCAGACGCTTGCGAGACGCGGCCATGATCAGCGCACCGAGTGCCCCCATGGCCCCCCCCTCGGTGGGTGTGGCGATGCCAAGGAAGATGGTGCCCAGCACCAGGAAAATCAGAACCAGTGGCGGAATCAGCACAAACGTGACCTGCTCGGCCAGGCGCGAAAGCAACCCGATCTTCAACACCCGGTTGGCAATCGCCAGCGCCAGCGCCAGGAAAGAAGCCACCGTGATGGACAGAATCAAAACTTCGTCTCCACCGGGGGGCAACTCCCGGCCAATCCAAGGGTTGATGATGCCTTCGTGCACTTGGGACCAAGCATAACCTGCCCCACCACAGATGGCCAACAGCAGACCGAGAGACCGGTGACCGCTGGAGCCATTGGGTTCGGAATAGATGCGGGCCTCTTGCGGCAGCGCCGGCACCCAATCGGGCTTGACCACGGCCACGGCCGCAATGAACACCAAATACAGACCCACCAGCAACAGGCCCGGCAGCAACCCCCCGGCATACATGTCGCCCACCGAGCGACCCAATTGGTCTGCCAACACGATGAGCACCAGCGATGGGGGAATGGCCTGAGCCAGCGTACCCGATGCCGTGATGGTGCCAGTGGCGATGGTGCGGTTGTACCCATAACGCAGCATGATGGGCAAAGAAATCAGGCCCATGGAAATCACGGCGGCAGCCACCACACCGGTGGTGGCCGCCAACAGCGCCCCCACGAGAATCACGGCCACGGCCAACCCACCGCGCACGGGACCAAACACCTGGGCCACCGTTTCCAGCAGGTCTTCGGCCATGCGACTGCGTTCCAGGATGATGCCCATCAGCGTGAAAAACGGTATGGCCAGCAACGTGTCGTTCTGCATGATGCCGAACACCCGCAGAGGCAGTGCCTGGAACAGGTTCTGCGGAAACAGGCCCAGTTCCATGCCCAACACACCGTAGAACAGTCCAGTGGCAGCCAAGGCGAAGGCCACCGGGAAGCCGCTGAGCAAAAACACCAGCAAGCCGCAGAACATCAGTGGCACAAAGTTGGATGTGAGAAATTCGATCATGGTCAGTTCACCTTGGCAGCGCGGGCCGCTTCTTGTTCAGCCAGTTCCATGGCAAGCTTTTCTTCGTCACTGGGGCCGTCATTGGCCAGCACATCGGGCCCGTGGCCTGTCAGGAATGCCACACGCTTGATCAATTCGGACACCGATTGCATGGCCAGCACCGCGAATCCCACCGGGATGAGGCCATACACAGGCCAGCGCACGAGCCCCCCCGCATTGGACGACACCTCGCCAGACACCCACGCGTTCTGGAACACGGGCCAACCCAGCGTGGCCATCAGGTAGCACAGGGGAAACACAAACAACAGGATGCCAAATACATCCACCCAATTGCGACCGCGCGGGCCGAACTTGCTGCTGATGAAGTCAATGCGCACGTGCGCGTTCTTCAGGAATGCATAGCCAGAGCCCAGCATGAAAACCGCCGCGAACAGGTACCACTGGATCTCCAGCAAACCGTTGGAGCTGGTGTTGAACAATTTGCGAACGATGGCATTGCCTGCGCTGATGAGCGTGGTGGCCAGAATCAGCCACATGGCGAACTTGCCGATCAAAGCACTGATGGCGTCGATGGCACGGGAAAACGAAAGCAAAGGGGTCATGGAATGCTCCAGAAAACCGAACAAAAAACCCCGCCTCTGCGGGGTTTTCTGCAGAAAACGCAGGGCTTACAGCTTGGCGCCTTGCATGTAACGGTCGAACGTGGACTCCGTGAAACGGAACCACAGGTTCTGGTCCTTGCGGAAATTGGAATAGTCGGTGTAGATCTTTTTCCAGTTGGGGTTGCTGGCGCTCAACTCGCTGTACAACTCCATGGAGTGCTTGAAAGCCTCGTCCATGACCGCTTTGGGATAGGGCAGTATCTTCACCTTGGCGGCTGCCAAGCGCTTCAGGGCTGCCGGGTTGCGAGCATCGTACATGGCTTGCATGGTGACGTGAGCGTGAGATGCCGCGCACTCCACAATGGCTTTGTTTTCGGTAGACAAGGCGTTGTAGGCGGCCTTGTTGAGGTAGAAGTCGACTTGTGCACCACCCTCCCACCAGCCTGGGTAGTAGTAGTTCTTGGCCACTTTGTAAAAGCCCAGTCGCTCGTCGTCGTAAGGCCCGATCCATTCGGTGGCATCGATGGTGCCTTTTTCCAACGCCTGGTAGATCTCGCCGCCGGGAATGTTCTGTGGCACCGAACCCATGCGTGCCAGAACCTTGCCCGCGAAACCGCCAATGCGCATCTTCAGGCCCTTCATGTCGGCCACGGTCTTGATTTCCTTGCGGAACCAGCCCCCCATTTGCGCGCCTGTGTTGCCACCGGGGAAATTGACGACGTTGTACTGGTCGTAGAACTCGCGGAACAACTTCAGACCGTTGCCGTCGTAGTACCAAGCCGACAGTTGGCGGCTGTTGAGGCCAAAAGGAATGGCTGTGCCCATGGCAAAGGTGTCGTCCTTGCCGAAAAAGTAGTAAGGACAGGTGTGCGCGCCCTCAATGGTTCCCTGCTGCACGCCATCCAGAACGCCCAGAGGGGGCATCAATTCGCCGCCCGGGTGCACCGACACGGAGAACTTGCCGCCGGACATTTCGTTGACTTTTTTGGCGAACACTTCAGCCGCGCCATAGATGGTGTCCAGTGCCTTGGGGAAGCTGGACGCCAACCGCCAGCGGATGGTTGCCTGTGCGTGCACGGCAGGTGCAGCACCGGCTGCCAGCACACCGGCAATGCCAGCGTGTTTGATAAGAGAACGACGATCCATAGCGTTTGACTCCGTGGTTGGATTTATCACATCCGGGCAGCCACTGTCACAGCCCCCGGAGACTTCTCAGTCCGAGCCAGATTGTAGGAATGCCACCTGCCCCTTTGCCGGGGGTTTTCCCTTGAGAAACGGGCCCAACCACCCCGCCTTCAGCTAGTTGCAAGCTTCGGGTGGTCTGCGCTTCAGGCAGGCTTTGAAATTATTTCAATTCGCCCGCCAGCGCTGCACGGAAGCCAGCAAACCCGGCGCATCCAGCCCCTGCATCGCCAGCAAAGTGGCTGGGTCACCATGGTCAATGAAAACGTCGGGCAAACCCAACGTCAACACCGGCACCTGCAAACCCAAAACCTGCAAAGCCTCCAACACAGCGGAACCCGCACCACCAGGCAAGCAGCCCTCCTCTACCGTGACCAGTGCCGAATGGCTCAGGGCCACATCGCGCAGCAAATCCACGTCCAGCGGCTTGACCCAACGCATGTTGACCACCGTGGCGTCCAGGGCGTCAGCCGCTTCCATTGCAGCGGCCAGCAAAGTGCCGAATACCAGGAAGGCCACCCCCTGCCCCCGCCGACAGGTGACCCCC
>Ga0209066_10001688_pt1 | contig 28636 bp, 30 predicted proteins | sample All_14_2_FD_187198 | JGI IMG/M metagenome (GOLD analysis project Ga0209066, IMG submission 187198) | Freshwater microbial communities in response to fracking from Pennsylvania, USA - Allegheny Zone_MetaG_DW_15 (SPAdes) (version 2) ...
CTGGCGCATGTCGGGCTGGTCGCGCAGCGCCTGGTCGATGAGCGCATCCAGCGCCGGATCGCCCAGGGCCTGCCACCAGGCACCGGGCAGATCAGGCATCGGCGCGGCGGCCGGCAAGCCGAGCTGGCCCGCCTCCACGGGGACAGCGCGCTGCAGCGCATCGCCCTGTGAGGCACAACCGGCCAGCAAGGCCGCTGCCAGTGCCAAAGGCGCAGACGGGCCGAGCCATCCTTGCCAACGTCGAGTCAAAAGGAACGGAAACATCGCAATACGCCCGCGCAACAACGGGCCGTCAGGGTTGATCTTCGGCGGCGCCCGACCCGGCACAGCGCATGGCTTCACCATTGGCCAGCATGCGTTGGAGCAGGCTCATGAGCAGGTCGAACTCCTGACGGTCAAAGCCGGCCAGGTGCTCGTTCAGCACATCGGCGAGCACGCCCCACACCTGCGCGGCCACCGCCTGGCCTGCCTCGGTGGCCACCAGGTTCACCACGCGGCGGTCGTCCTGCGAGCGCTCGCGGCGCACCAAGCCCTTGGCTTCGAGGCGGTCGAGCGCGCGGGTGGTGGCGCCAGGGTCGAGGCACATGTCGCGGGCCAACACCACCATCGTGACCGCCTCACCCTTGGCGATCTTGAACAGCGGCATCCACTGGGCGTGGGTGAGGTCATGCGCGGCCAGGCGCCGGTCAATCTGCTGGCGCAACGAGTCGGTCACCCGGCGCAGCAACAGGCCCACGCTGGCCTCGTGCACATAGGCGTCGCGGTCATACACGGCGGGGTGCGACACCGCCGCCGGTACCGCCGGGGAAACGGGTTTGGAACGCTCGACCATGGCGCCAATAATATTTGCTTAAGCAAAGATTGCCAAGGCAATTTTTTATCGCCTACGATGCGTGCATGGCTTCCACCACCGGCAGGGCTGCGCGCGGCCTGAGCGCCCAAGACGCGGGCAATTCCACCTCCTCTGGCACGAAGGCGCCGGTGAGTTCATTGGGCGGGCTGCGGCCCTTCTTGCGGCCCTACCGTTGGCAGATCGCCTGGGCAGCGGTGTTCCTCTTGGGCGCGGCCGTGACCACGCTGGTGGTGCCGGTGGCCTTGCGCAACCTGGTCGACGCCGGGCTGATGGCCGCCGACCCCGGCCAACGGGTGATGGCCCTGCGGGAACACTTCCTGGCGCTGTTTGGCGTGGGCGTGGCGATGGGCGTGTTGTCGGCATCGCGCTTCTACATGGTCACCTGGATCGGCGAGCGGGTCACAGCCGACTTGCGCAGCGCCGTGTACGACCACGTGGTACGGCTGAGCCCGGCCTTCTTCGAACACACCGCCGTGGGCGAAGTGCTCTCGCGCCTGACCACCGACACAACCGTGGTGCAGACGGTGGTGGGCTCCAGCCTGTCGATGGGGTTGCGCAACGCAGTGCTGGGCATCGGCGCCATGACCATGCTGGTGATCACCAACCCCTGGGTGATGACGCAGGTGCTGGGCATCCTGCTGCTGGTGGTGCTGCCCGCCTTGCTGGTGGGCCGGCGGGTGCGCAAGCTCTCGCGCGCCAGCCAAGACCGCGTGGCCGATACCAGCGCCATCGCGGCCGAGGTGCTGGGCGCCATCCCGGTGGTGCAGGCCTTTGGCCAGGAAGGCCGCGAAGCGCAGCGCTACCGCGACGCTGCTGAGCAGGCTTTCGATGTGGCTCGCCGTCGCACCCGGGTGCGGGCGATGCTGGTGGCCTTCATCATCAGCGCCACCTTCGGCGCCCTGCTGTGGGGGCTGTACCAAGGCACGCAGGCCGTGCTGGCCGGGCGCATCACCGCCGGGCACCTGGGACAAACCGTTGTCTACATCCTCCTGCTGGTGAGCAGCGTGGCCGTGTTGTCCGAGGTATACGGCGACCTGCTGCGCGCCGCCGGCGCCACCGAGCGGCTGATGGAATTGCTGGCCACGCCCTCCCCCGTGGCCGAACCCACCGCGCCGCAGGCCCTGCCCGCCACCGCCCGCGCTGGCGTGGCTTTGAACTTCGACCGGGTGAGCTTCACCTACCCCTCACGCCCCGACCGCCCGGCGCTGGACAACTTCACCCTGCACATCGCGCCGGGCGAAACCGTGGCCCTGGTGGGGCCCAGCGGCGCCGGCAAGAGCACCGTGTTCCAGCTGCTGCTGCGCTTCTATGACCTGCAGGCCGGCACGCTGCGGCTGGAGGGCGTGGACGTCCGCCAGCTCTCGCTGCACGACCTGCGCAGCCGCATCGGCCTGGTGCCGCAGGAAAGCACCGTCTTCGCCGCCAGCGCGGGCGACAACATCCGCTACGGCCAGCCCGACGCCCCGGCCGACGCCGTGGCACGCGCCGCCGCAGCAGCCCATGCCGACGAGTTCATCGCCCAACTGCCCCAGGGCATCGACAGCCACCTGGGCGAGCGCGGGGTGCGGCTGTCCGGCGGCCAGCGCCAGCGCCTGGCCATCGCCCGCGCCCTGCTGAAGAACCCACCGCTGCTGCTGCTTGACGAAGCCACCAGCGCACTCGATGCACAAAGCGAACACCAGGTACAGGCCGCACTCGACGAGGCCATGGCCGGCCGCACCACGCTGGTGATCGCGCACCGCCTGGCCACCGTGCAGCGCGCCGACCGCATCGTGGTGATGGACCAGGGCCGCATCGTGGATGAGGGCAAACACGAGGAACTGGTCGCGCGGGGCGGTTTGTATGCGAAGCTCGCGGCCTTGCAGTTCAACCTTTCCTCCACCCCCTCATGACGGCTGACGCAGCGCCCGACAACATCCCCAAACCCGCGCCGAAGATCGATGATCGGAAAGAGCCACGCCTGCCTGTTTCCTGGCGCGGCCAGGTGGCACTGCCCAACGGCATGAAGGACAACGTCCGCATCCGAGACATTTCCGAAAGCGGCCTGGGCATGGTGGCGCCCAACCCGGTGCCCAACAACAGCGTGGTCACCATCTCGATGGGCGTGCCCGATCTCACTGACCCGGCCCGCACCGTCACCGTCACCGGCAAGCTGCGGGTGGCCTTTGTCGTGATCCAGGGACATGACTACCGCATCGGCGGCCAGTGGAGCGACATACCACCAGCGATGCGCGAGATGCTCAAGCAGATCATCAAGCGGCACCGTTTCGGTTGACCGCTGGCCAAAGTGGCGACCCTGGCCTGAACGACAATCGTCACCTTTTGTCGCCCCGCCTGCCTGCCGTGACCACCCGCCCGATCCGCTCCCAGTACGAAGACTTCATGCGCCATGTGTACGACCATGGCGTGGCCAAGACCGACCGCACCGGCACCGGCACGCGCAGCGTGTTCGGCCACCAGATGCGGTTTGACCTGCGCGAGGGCTTCCCGCTGGTCACCACCAAGAAGGTGCACCTGAAGTCGATCATCCTGGAACTGCTCTGGTTTCTGCGCGGTGACCGCAACGTGCACTGGCTGCAGGAGCGTGGCTGCACCATCTGGGACGAATGGGCCCGCGATGACGGTGACCTGGGCCCGGTGTACGGCGTGCAATGGCGCAGCTGGCCCACGGCGGATCCCCATCACCCCACCGGCCACATCGACCAGATCGCCGAGGTGGTACAGCAGCTCAAGACCAACCCCGATTCGCGCCGCATCATCGTCAGCGCCTGGAACGTGGCCGAGCTGAACCAGATGGCGCTGATGCCCTGCCATGCGTTCTTCCAGTTCTATGTGGCCGAAGGCAGGTTGAGCTGCCAGCTCTACCAACGCAGTGCCGACATCTTCCTGGGCGTGCCCTTCAACATCGCCAGCTACGCCCTGCTCACCCACATGCTGGCGCAGCAGTGCGACCTGGACGTGGGCGACTTCATCTGGACCGGCGGCGACTGCCACATCTACAACAACCACTTCGAGCAGGTGCAAACGCAACTCGCGCGCACCCCGCATCCGTACCCCGAACTGGTGATCCAGCGCCGGCCGGAATCGATCTTCGACTACACGTACGACGACTTCGCCGTGGTCGACTACCAGCACCACCCGGCCATCAAGGCGCCGGTGGCCGTGTGACCATGGCAGCGCCCCGCCTGCACCTCATCGCCGCCGTCGCCCGGGATGGTGGCATCGGCCGCGGTAATGAACTGCTCGTGCGCCTGCCCGAAGACCTGAAACGCTTCAAGCAGCTCACGCTGGGCCATCCGGTCATCATGGGCCGGCGCACGTGGGAATCGCTGCCCCCAGCGTTTCGCCCGTTGCCCGGGCGGCTCAACATCGTGGTCACCCGCCAGGCCGGCTACCAGGCCGAGGGCGCGGCGGTGGCTCACTCGCTGAGCCAGGCCCTGGCGGCCTGCGGCGAGGTGAGCGATGTCTTTGTGATTGGCGGTGGCCAGCTCTACGCCGAAGCCCTGCCGCTGGCCGACCAGCTCGACCTCACCGAGATCGATGCCACCTTCAACGCCGACGCCTGGTTCCCCGACTGGGACCGCCGGGCCTGGGCCGAGGTGGCCCGTGAGACGCTGCACAGCGCCGACCACGGCTGGAACTTCCACTGGGTGACCTACACCAAACGGCAGCCTGGCTGAGCGCACCGCGCGCGACCCGGGCCGTGACACCTCACTTCCCCCAGCACACCGCACGATGACCTCACCCACCACCCTGCAGATGGTCGGCGCGGCGCTCTTCGCGCTGGCGTTGATCCACACCTTCTCGACCAAGTTCTTCGAGCGCCTGGCCCACCGCCAGCCGCAGCACGCCGGCACGTGGCACCTGCTGGGCGAGGTGGAGGTGGTGTTCGGCTTCTGGGCCATGGTGCTGGTGGTGTTCATGTTCTTCGCGCTCGGCAAGACCGAGGCGGTGGCCTACATCGAATCACGCAACTTCACCGAGCCGATGTTCGTGTTTGCCATCATGGTGATCGCCGGCACGCGGCCCATCCTGCAACTGGCCAACCTGATCGTGCAGGGTTTGGTGCGGTTGATCCCGCTGCCGGGTGGCATGGCCAAGTACTTCGCGGTACTGGCGGTGGTGCCGGTCCTGGGCTCATTCATCACCGAGCCGGCGGCGATGACGCTGGCGGCCCTGATCCTGCGCGACAGCCTGTTCGCCCGCGACGTGTCCAACCGCCTGCGTTACGCCACCATCGGCGTGCTGTTCGTCAACGTCTCCATTGGCGGCACCCTCACGCCCTACGCGGCCCCGCCCGTGCTGATGGTGGCAGCCACCTGGGGCTGGGACCTGTGGTTCATGCTCAGCCACTTCGGCTGGCGCTCGGCCATTGCCGTGACCTTCAACGCGGCCGTGGCGGCCTGGGTGTTCCGCAAGGAACTGGCCCACATGGCCATGCCGGCGCAGGCCGCCGACAACCACCAGCCCGTGCCCTTCACCGTGATGGCCGTGCAGGTGGCCTTCCTGGCCGGCGTGGTGGTCTTCGCGCATCACCCGGCCATGTTCATGGGCCTGTTCCTCTTCTTCCTCGGCTTTGCCACGGCTTACCAGCGCCATCAGGACACGCTGATCCTGCGCGAGGCCCTGCTCGTGGCGTTCTTCCTGGCCGGCCTGGTGGTGCTGGGCGGGCTGCAGCAATGGTGGCTGCAGCCGGTGCTGATGAGCATGGACGCGGTGCAGGTGTTCTTCGGCGCCACGGCGCTGACCGCCATCACCGACAACGCCGCGCTCACCTACCTGGGCTCGCTGGTGCCGGGGCTGAGCGACGAATTCAAGATCGCGCTGGTGGAAGGGGCCGTCACCGGCGGCGGGCTGACCATCATCGCCAACGCGCCCAACCCGGCCGGCGCCGCCATCCTGCGCGGTAAGTTCGAAGACCAGACGATCCACCCGCTGGGCCTGCTGGCTGGCGCCGCCTTGCCCACGCTGGTGGCGATCGTGGCGTTCCGGGTGCTGTGACGCTGCGCGCTGGCACTCAGCGCGGCACCAGCAGATCGGCCACCACCGGCCGGTGCTCCGAGCCCCAGCGGCTGCCCGCTGCGGCATGCACGATGGCGATGTCCGGGCTGACCAAGATGTGATCGATGCGCAGGAAGCTCAGGTACGGCTTGAGCGCATGGCCAATGGTGAAGCCCCAGCCGATGCCGGCTTCACCATAGGCATCACGCAGGCCCGCACCCAGCAGCGCCTGCACCACCGGTGAGGCCTGGGGGGCATTCAGGTCACCCGCCACGATCAACGGCCTCGGCATCGCCGCCACATCGGCCGCCAGACGCCGGGCCTGGCCCAGCCGGGCGGCGAAGTTCTCGCGCCAGTCATCCAGTCCGCCCAGCGCCTCGCTGCGTGTGGCGTTGAGTCCTTCGCGCGGTGTGAGCGTGTGGGCCGTCACCAGCGTCACGGCCCGCGGGCCCACCTTCACCGTGCAGCGCAGGTAGGGGTGTGTCTCGCCACCGATGGGCAGGTTGCCGGTCTGGCAATCGCTCAGCGGCCAGCGGCTGGCCACCACGTACTGGTCGACCGCCTTCAGCCGGTAGCCCCCCAGCACCGGCTGCATCTGCGGAAACAGGTTGCCGCGCCAGTACATGTGCTGCGCATCCTGCATCACCAGGATGTCGGGCGACTGCTGCACGATCTCGGCGGCGATGGCCTCGAAGCCGTGGTCCTGCCAGCGCGCCCGGTACGACTTGATGTTGTACGTCATCACCCGCAGCGGCTGCCGGTCCACCCGATCGCCCTGAGACGCCCGGCCCTGCCCTAGCGAAAGCCCCATCACCGGCCCCAGCGCCAGCCCCACCGTCCCCAGCGCCAGCCAGCGCCACAGCGGCCGCAGCCCGATCGACAGCACCAGGCCCAGCCCCGCCGGCACCAGCCACACCAGGTACGGCACATAGCGCAACAGCTCGATCCACCAGGTGTGCTCGTCCCCCCAGCGCCAGGCCAACGCCAGTGCCACAGCCCCGAGGAAGCACAACAACACCCACCCACGGGCCAACCACGAGATCACAACACGCATCAACGTCAACCGTACAGTTCCAACAGCGCGCGGCACCCTCGGGGGCAGCGCGGCGCAAAGCGTACCCGAGTCTTGGCGAGCACAATGCAGGCTGGCCCCGAATCAGATCGCTTTGCTGATCGAGGGCCGCGACACGGTCCCGCCTCGGACCGATTTCAACAGGACCACCACCATGCCCAAAGGCCAACGCAGCAGCAAGGAAGCCAAGAAACCGAAGAAGGACCAGTCGCCTTCCAAGCCTCTGTCACCCGGCGCCGTGGTGCCCACCGTCAACACGGTGATCGCCGAGCGCGGCAAGAAGAAGAAACTGGCCTGACCTTCGGCCACACCACCTGTCACCATGAGCGAACTCACCACCCTCGACACGCGCGACAGCCTCGGCAGCGCGCTGCGCACCATGCACATCGTCTACGCCCTGCATGCGCTGGGCCTCGGCCTGGGCGCCTTCGGCGCGGCCAGCGTGGTGGGCTCGTTCCTGTTTGGCTGGCCGTCGATCATCGCGGTGATCCTCAGCTACGTGAAGCGCAGCGAAGCCACCGGCACCTGGCTGGCCTCGCACTACACCTGGACGATCCGCACCTTCTGGTGGGCACTGGGGTGGTCAGTGCTGGTGGCACTGGTGTCGATCCCACTGGCCATCATCGTGGTGGGCATCGGCACCTGGATCCTGGGCATGTTCCTGCTGGGCGTGTGGGCCATCTACCGCATCGCGCGCGGGTGGCTGCAGCTGAAGGATCGGCAGGCGATGCCGCTGGGGTGAATGTGTTCAAGTAGATCCGAAGATTCCTGTCCATGAAACTCGCCACCTGAACTGTGCATAGGGATCTTGCGGGACGCCATAAAGTCCCAAGAAGATCAATAAATCATAGAAATTACAATAACTTAGAGAGGAATATCGTCTCAAGCCGTTCCGACCAATTTCTTGAGATCTCACTCATCTGGGGGTATGGTTGGGGGTACGGATTGACCGATACCCCCAGTGCTTACGACCCTACAGATCAAGACGGCGAAGCCGACGGAACGTGCCTTCAAGCTCGCCGACACAGGTGGCTTGTTCCTCCTCGTCCAGCCCAACGGATCGAAGCTCTGGCGCTACAAATTCAGAGTGAATGGCGTTGAGGGCCTGCAAGCACTTGGTGCCTTTCCCGAGGTCACGCTGATCGACGCACGGCAAGCGCACGCGGCATCCCGAAAGCTCGTTGCCAAAGGCATCCACCCGGTCAAGGCTCAGCGCGAAGAACGCAAACAACGCGTCCAAGCAGAACTGCATCGAGTCAAGGGCAGTTTCGACACCCTCTGTGCCGACTGGAACGACACGACCAGCGCAGATCTGCGGCCAGCGACCATCTCGCAACGCAACCGCGAAATCACGAAGGACCTGACGCCGCTCTTCAAGGGTCGCTTGATCTCGACGATCACGCGGCTCGAACTGACCGCTGCGCTGAAGAAGGTCGAGAAGCGAGCGCCTGAGGTTGCCAGGAACCTGCGCAACTACCTCTGGGGCATCTTCGAGTACGCCATCGACTCCGGACTGATTGAGGACAACCCGGTACCACCCGTGCGTGTCCTTCGCAAGCGAAATCAGGATAACCACCCTGCCTTGGCACCTGAACTGCTCGGTGATCTCCTACGCAAGCTGGATGCGTGCGACACGATCCAAAAGCGGACCCGGATCGCGATGTTGCTCGTCGTATTGACGGCCTGCCGGAAGACCGAAGTCATCGAGGGACAGTGGCGTGAGATCGATCTCGATGCGGCCGAGTGGGAGGTCCCCGCCGAAAGAATGAAAGCGGCACGCCCCCACTGGGTACCCCTGTCGCGGCAGGCCGTGGAGTTGCTCAGGGAACTACGCGCGCTCGTTCCAGAAAACAGCGTGTACTTGTTTCCCAATCGCCGCGATCCTGCTCGCCCGATGGCAAACCGGAGCCTCAATGCACTGATGGAGCGGCTGGGCTTCAGCGGAGAAGGCACACCGCATGGCATGCGCGCCACATTCAGCACGCACTTCAACGCGCTTGGCGAGAGCACCGATGTCATTGAGCACTGCCTGGCCCACGTCCCTGCCAACCGGGTTCGAGCCGCATACAACCGGCATCGCTATCAGGTTGAGCGCCGCGACATGCTCCAGGCCTGGGCCAACAAGGTAGACCAGTTGCGCTCCGATTCGTCGCCCAGAGGGTCGTCACTGCCCAAGCCGAGCCGAGGCAAAAAAGCGTGCTGTCAATCCATAGGTCCCTGGTTCGAGCCTAGGTCGGGGAGCCAGCGAACACTCCCTGAAGCCTAAAATCGATTAATGGCCCACGCTCACGCCCACATCAACCCAGCGATGCTCCGCTGGGCGCGTGACCGCGTCGGCCTGGACGTGAACGAGGCCGCCACCGCAGCCGGGGTGAAGCCCGAGCAGTTTCAGCTGTGGGAAGAAGGCGAGGCCCAGCCGACCTTCCGGCAAGCCCAGGTGATCGCCCAGGCCCTGCACACCCCGTTTGGCTTCTTCTTCCTGACCGAGGCGCCCGCCGAGGATCCACTGCTGCCCGACCTGCGCACCGTCGGCGGAGCGCCGGCCGGCAGGCCCAGCATGGACCTGACCGAGACGGTCCGTCACGCGGTGCAGCGGCAAGCCTGGTTCGTCGAGTACCTGCAAGAGCAAGGTGCTGGGCCGCTGCCATTCGTCGGCCGCTTCACCCCCGCAGCCAACCCGGTACAGGTGGCGCAGGACATCCGCGAAGTGCTGGGCGTCGATGTCGAGCACGGGCAGCGGAAGTGGGACGTCTACTACCGTGAGCTGATCGAGGCCGCCGAGCGCGTGGGCGTGCTGGTGATGCGCAGCGGCATTGTCGGCAACAACACCCATCGCAAGCTGGACGTCGGCGAATTCCGCGGCTTCGCCATCAGCCATCCGCTGGCGCCTGTGGTCTTCATCAACTCCTCGGACGCGCCGTCTGCCCGGCTGTTCACGCTGCTGCACGAACTGGCGCACATCTGGCTGGGCAGCAGTGGGATCTCCAACGCGGCACCCGGCAACACGCACCGAGAGGAAATTGCATGCAACGCCGTGGCGGGCGAGTTCCTCGCCCCGTCGGGCATGTTCACCCAGCTGTGGGCAGCTGCCTCCCATGACCTGACGACATGCGTAGCCGAACTGGCCCAGCGCTTCCACGTCAGCCGCCTCGTTGTGATCCGCCGCGCCCTGGACCTGAGTCTTGTCGATCGGGACACCTACACGGCCTTCTACCGCGCCGAACTGGACGCATTCCAGGCTGCCGTTGGCGGCGGTGGCAGCTTTTACCGCAACGCAGGCGCGAAGAACAGCACCCGGTTCTCGCGCGCCGTCATCGCCGAGGCTTTCAGCGGCCGCCTGCTGCTACGCGATGCCGGCCGGCTGCTGGGTGTCCAACCATCCAAGATCCGTGACCTCGCGGAGCAGCTCGGCGCATGATTTATCTACTGGACGCGAACACGCTGATCGAGGCGAAGAACCGCTACTACCGGATGACCGTATGCCCAGCCTACTGGGCCTGGATCCAGCGCAGCCAGGGGGCGGGAATCGTGTCCAGCATCGACTTCGTCGGCGACGAGCTCAAGCGCGGTAACGATGAACTCGCGGCATGGGCCAAGGATCGGTCCGATCTGTTCTTGCACGTCTCCGATGACCTCACCCAACAAGCCTTTGGCGCTGTCGCTGCGCATGTGGCAGCGCAGGCCGGCGACATGAAGGCAGGCGCACTGGACGAGTTCCTGGCCGGGGCCGATCCGTGGCTGATCGCCAAGGCCATGGCGCTGAAGAATGCCGTGGTGGTCACGCACGAGCAGTTCAACCTGCAGATGAGACGCAAGTTCAGCATCCCGAACGTCTGCCACCACTTCGGGGTGCAGTGGATCGACACCTTCGAGCTGCTGAGCAGGACCGATGCCCGGTTTGTGCTGGCTGATTGATCGCAGCAGCCCGGCACAAGCGAGCGTCATGGTCAAGCCGAGTGATGAAGGACCGTTCCGGTCCTTCTGGTCCTGATCTGGTCCCGCATCGCGCGATCCCAATCAATTTATCCACAGAAGCTGTGCGTAACTCAGCCCCAATCCATCCGAATCCACGATCAATACTGGACTTCACTGGGTTGCACAAAAATGCCGCATCAGTAGCACCTTGGCTTGCGGGACACGCGCTGCGCACGAACCCGCAAGAATTTCCTCCGAATCCAGCTCTGCGGATCTGATGCCTGTCTGCTACGGTCAACCTGTCCCAGTGACCGGGAGACGCCCATGCATCCGATCCCCCTCAAAGTTGATCCCGAGACTGACCATCACGCTGTCGACACGCCCCTCTTCCTGCGCATGCCCTCGGTGATACGCCTGACCGGCCTGGGTCGGTCAACGATCTATCGGCTGATCGCAGAACGGCGGTTTCCTTGCCCCGTGCGCCTGGGCCCCCGTGCGGTGGCGTGGCGACGCAGCGACCTCGATCGATGGAGTGAGGCGCGCCCCTCCACCGAACACTGACCCGCCCGCCGACGTTACGGCTGCAAGGTTTTCAACAACCATCCGGTCAGCATCAGGACCGCCACCAGCTTGCCCCACTTCCAGGTGGTGAAGCGGTACCGATGATTCATCCACAGCGCTCGATGCAGCCTGTGGATCGCGCACAGCACGATGAACGCGGTCAATACACGCCCGAAGACGCCGGTCGGCGCAGGCGCGTGCGTCAACGCGAGCAACCACCCCGCGGGCCACGCCAATGCATCAAGCGCGGCAAGCCCACGCCGCCCTGCCCAGGGTTGCGCGTCGGGCAACGGTGGACGTTGAATCAGTACCAGCATCGCAAGTCCTCTTGGGTTGTGAAGCGCCGATTTCAGGTCGGCAGAGGTACTGCCATTCTGTTCATCGGGCTCACCGATAGGCACGACACGGCAACCGTTCGTAAGAAGTGTCTTACCAGCCTCGCGGCATTCAGCGAGGCCATCAGGCAACGCGATGACTCTGCGGGACTGCAAGGGACAACCGGGCCAGCACCGCACAGGTAACTGTCGCTACAGATTGGATACAGACCCAATGTGGACAGTGCCGGGCCCCGTGCCATTGAATCACCCTATGGTGGCGGCTGCTTCGAGCCGAACCACCACATCAAGCGCCTTGCAGAGCGGCTTACAGGTCACAGTGACCGGATGGAACAGGGATGAACTGTCAACACCCCACCCCCTCTGTCGCTTTGTCAACGGCGGACGCTGACCCAGCGCGAGTACCCCGCGGCAAGCGATCACATGCGCCCATTGATGGGCCCGCTCGTCCATCGGGCTCCAAGCATGCAGCGCTTCACCGACGCCGGCAAAGAACGCGACAAGCTTCCCGCCATCGCATCACCAGCAGTCCGGCCGGCACAGCTTTGTCCACGCATGATGGCTTGGTTAGTTTCCTGCTGATGGCGTCGCCCAATGGCCTGCTCATAGAGCGCAGCCAGTGCGAGGCCCATGGCGCCAACCTCCGCCAGAGCATCGTGTTCACGGGCCCTGACGCCTTTGACCGTTGGTGCGCCAGCGAGCCGCTCCGATTCAAAGACCCGGTGCTCTACGGGCTCCTTCGTCGCCAGGGCCACAATGTGCTCGCCGGCACATACTGACCCCAAACGACTGGCTGAGCTGACAAGTTCGGCGGCTTACCGTTCTACCGCTATCGAGATCATTGCCACCATCGGCGATGCGGCGTCAGCAGACGCGGTACTCAGCCTGTTCACGCGAGCAGTGGAAACCTTGGGGGTCGATGCGGGTGTGTTCATGAGCTACATCCGCGATGACGCCACGCGTGCTTCATACCGAACCCTGCACGCCTGCGATCCCGTGTGGGCCTCTCTGTACGCCCAAAACGGCTGGTTTGAAGGCGACCCCTGGCTGAGGCATGCCTCGCACGACACCGAGCCGGTTCGATCGAGCGAGCTCCAGCTGGCATCACCAAAAGAAAACGCTTTTGTCGCGGCAGCCAACCCCTTCGGCTTCGCCTCGTACGTTGTCGCGCCCGCACCCACGTGCGCCGGCCAGTCCCGCATCGGTGTGTTGTGCCTCGGCTCCCACCGCCCCGGCTTCTTCGATGACGAGGGCTACGCCGTGTTCCGCGTGCTGGCTCGCGCACTGGCGATGGAGCTGCATCGTTGGCTGTTCCACTCGATCCGACACGAGCTGCTGATCAAGTCCCGCCTGACCGCCGCCGACATCGATCTGCTGCGTCATGAAGACGCTGGCCTGAGCAGCAAGGCCATCGGCAATCTGCTGAACATCGAGGCCAAAACCATCGACTGCCGATTCCAGCGCATCAGCGCCAAGCTGGATGTGCCCAACCGCCGCACCGCAGTGCGCATCGCTCGCCTGTACGGCCTGCTCTAGACTGAGCCGGTCGATTCCAGCAGCGTTTTCACGACAGCGGCGACCGCGTCGGTATCCTGCGACGACAACGTCAAGGCGATCTCCTCCGATCGACTCAACGCATCACGCAATGCCGGGGGTAATGTGAGTCGGTCCGACGCCTCAACCGCAACAAGGGTCCACACCGGCCTCTGCGCATCGAATCGCCGCAACACGTCCAGCAAGGCTGTTTCCAGAGCACCTTGCGAAGCCGCCCCGCCGGTCAGCGTTGTGCTCGGATGTTGGTCCATCAGGGCCGCCAGGTCCAGCACCTGCTCACCTTGTCGAGACAGCGCAAGCGCTACCTGCTGCAACCCACCGTCGGATGAACTCGTGAGCCGACGAAACGTCAGCAGCCGTGGCAACAGATCAAGCCCCGCGCTCACCCAGCGGCGGTAGTTGATCCATCCGCCACCCAACACATCGACATCGAATCCAGCTGCGCGCAAGGGTGTGGCCCACACCAGACTGTCCAGACCACCGCGATCGCAATACACCAGCACGCGGTCCCCAGGCTCCAACAACTGCACATGAACCGCCAGCGCCGCCGGCAACGCTGGGCCAGAGTCCGTGGTCCCCGATGGCGACGATTCGCCCGGCTCACCAGCCCCCACCGGCACGGGGATCGCCCCAGGAATGTGATCGTCCTCAAAGGCCGCTGCACCTCGCGCATCAACGATGAGCGCATAAGTCGCGAACTCCTGAACCTCCATCTGGTGCGGATGCACCAGTGAACCGAGAGGCGCCGAAGGCGTGGGCATCGAGTTCGACCTGCAGTGGCTGGCTATGTGGCTGGAAAGCGGCCCGAATCCAGCATCGAACCACCCGGCGCAGGCCCCTAGAGTGACCACATGGTGTTCAACGGCATTCACGCAACAACATGAATGGCGCCGCACCGAACACCGATGCCACGAGGGCCTCGCAATGAAGTTGCCGAATGTAACGCTCCCGTCGAGCGCTGCCAAGCGCCACAGGTCGAGCGCGCGGTTGCCAACGGCCCCTTCCCCCTTGGAGACACATTCATGACGTCCCCACAACTCCTGGCCCTGCTGGCCGCATGCGCGCCGCAAATCGACCCAGGCACTGCGCGTGCGCTGATCGACGTGGAGAGCGCTGCCAACCCGCATGCCATCGGCGTCGTCGGTGGCGCCTTGCAGCGGCAACCCACACGCCGAACCGAGGCAGTCGCCACGGCCACGGCGTTGCAGGCCGAGGGTTGGAATTTCAGCGTGGGGCTGTCGCAGATCAATGTGCACAACCTCGACCGACTGGGGCTGACGCTGCCCGAGGCGTTCGAGCCTTGCGCCAATCTCACAGCGATGCAGACGATTCTGATGGCTTGCTACCGCCGCGCGTTGACGGGGTCCGCCAACACCACTCAACGCGCGCTGCGCCAAGCGCTGTCCTGCTACTACAGCGGCAACTTCGCCACCGGCTTCCAGCACGGCTATGTGCGCAAGGTGGTCCTTGCAAGCGCTCGCCAATCCAGCCCATCCACTGCGAACAAGGAGTGACCCCATGCGATTCATGTCATCAACACCTCGCGCAGCCGTCGCCGCTGCGCCGGTCACCGCACTGCTCGGCGCCCTGCCCCGCCTGGCCGCAGCTCAGGGCTTCGACAAGATCAACACCACAGTCACCAACGTCCAGGCCATCCTGGTCACGATCTCGATCGCAGTGGTGACCATCGCCATCATCTGGGCCGGCTTCAAGATGATCTTCCAGGGTGCACGACTGTCCGATGTGGCGAACGTGCTGATTGGCGGCACGCTGATCGGTGGCGCGGCGGCCTTCGCCAGCTACATCGTCGGCTGAACGGGCAGGTGGACATCGCCATGCATGCCGAAGCCATCTACAAAGGCGCGACGCGTCCTGCCATGAAGTTGGGCATCCCGCTGGTGCCGCTGGTGGTGCTGTTCGGCACCGGCATGCTGCTGGTGCTCTGGGGCGGCCTGCTGGTGAGCTGGTGGGTGGCCTTCGGCGTCGTCTTGGCGTTCGCCCCCATCCTGCTGTGGATGAGGTGGGTCACCGCCCGTGACGATCAGCGCTTCCGGCAGATGTTCATCGCCACGAAGCTGCGGCTGCACGACCGCAACCGGCGCTTCTGGCACGCCCGCAGCTACGCCCCTTGCCTCTACCGGGGAGCCCGCGATGCCTGGCATGCCTGATCATCCCGTGCCTGCGCCTGCAGTGCACGCCGCTCCCACCGGCCGTCTGTCGCCGCGCCCCAGGTACTGGGCGCAGGCACGCCTGGAAAACCCGCTCACGCGCTTCATCCCGTTCTCTTCGCTCATCAGTCCCCACGACGTGATCACCCGGGGCGGCGACTACCTGCGTGTGTGGCGACTGGCCGGGTTGCCCTTCGAATGTGCCGATGAACACGTGATCGCCGAGCGACACGAGGCGCTGTGCAGCCTGCTGCGCAATCTCGCTGGCGGCCAATGGGCCGTCTGGACCCACCGGGTGCACCGCCGCATCAGCGACGCGTTGCAAGACCCTCACCAACCAGGCTTCGCACAGGACCTGTCGCATGCGTATCACGCCAAGCTCGCTGAGACACGCATGATGAGCAACGAGCTGTACCTCACGCTGCTCTACCGCCCCGATGTCTCTCGCATCAGTCGAGTGCTGCGCGCCAAGCAGCGTTCACGCGAGGCAATCGCGCATGCCCAGGCAGATGCCCTGCGGGTCATGGAAGAACGGTCGGCCCTGATCGGCCGGATGCTGCGCGGCTTTGGCCCCGAGCTGCTGGGGCTGCGAGAGGCCCAGGGCCGCCGCTACTCCGAGGTCGCCGAGTTCCTGGGCTTTCTGGTCAACGGCGCCTGGCGCCCCATCCCGATGACCCGCGGCCCGCTGTACCGGACGCTGCCCACCGCCCGCCTCTCGTTCGGCGGCGACAAGCTCGAATTGCGCCACGGTGACCGGCGGCGCTTCGCCGCGCTGGTGGACATCAAGGAATACGCCGACGCCGTGGAGCCCGGCATCCTGAATGCCCTGCTGTACGAGGCCAGCGAGTTCATCGAGACGCAGAGCTTCTCCATCCTGCCGCGACGCGAAGCCATGCGCTCCCTGGAGCTGCAGCGTGACCAGCTCATCGCCAGCGACGACGTGGTGGCCAGCCAGATCGCCGAGATGGACGTCGCCTTGAACGAACTGGGCGATGGTCAGTTCTGCATGGGCGAGTACCACTACAGCCTGGTGGTCTTCGGAAGCGATGTGGCCGATGCTGGCCGCCGAGCAGCGCAAGCCATCGGCGCCGTGGGCGAAGCCTCCAGCCTGCAGATGGCCCCGGTGGACCTGGTGGCCGACGCCGCCTGGTTCGCTCAGATGCCCGGCAACTGGCAATGGCGCCCGCGCGATGCCAAACTGTCCTCCCGCGCCTTCGCAGCTCTGGCCAGTGGCCACAACTTCGCACGCGGCAAGCGCGACGGCAACCCCTGGGGGGAGGCGCTGGCCTTGCTGAAGACACCTTCCGGCCAGCCCTTCTATCTGAACCTGCACAGCAGCCCGGAAGGCGAAGACTCGGCCGACAAGAAGCTGCCGGGCAACACCCTGATCATCGGCTCCACCGGCGTGGGCAAGACCACGCTGGAGATGTTCCTGCTGACCCTCACGCGCAAGTGGCAGCCGGCCCCTCGTCTTGTGCTGTTCGACCTGGATCGCGGCTGCGAGATCGCTGTGCGCGCACTGGGCGGGCGGTATTTCACGCTCGAAGCCGGCAAGCCCACCGGATGCAACCCGCTGCAGCGTGAACCCACGCCGGCACGCATCCAGTTCTGGGAACAGCTGGTGCGCACCTGCCTGGACACGCCGTCGATGCCGCTGCTGCCCGCCGACGAGCGGGCCATCGCGCAGGCAATCCGCGCCGTGGCACTGATGCCCACCGTGCTGCGCCGCTTCTCCACCGTACGGCAAAACCTGCCCAAGGCCGGCGAGAACAGCCTCTACGACCGCCTGGGGCGCTGGTGCCAGGGCGGCGCACTCGGCTGGGTGTTTGATGGCGACGGAGCACAAGCCGAAGACCGTCTGGGCGACCTGCATTCGGCGGCCGTCATCGGCTTCGACACCACCGAGTTCCTCGATCTGCCCGAGGTGCGTACGCCGGTGATGATGGTCCTGCTGCAGGTGATGGAAGAGCTGGTCAACGGCGAGCGGTTGATCTATGTGATCTCGGAGTTCTGGAAGGCGCTGGATCACGAGATCTTCAGCGACTTTGCCAAGCAGAAGCAGAAAACCATCCGCAAGCAGAACGGCCTGGGCATCTTCGACACCCAGAGCCCCTCGGATGTGCTGCGCCACCCCATCGGCCGCACGATGATCGAGCAGAGCGTGACCAAGATCTTCCTCGCCAACCCCGAGGCGGTGCGTGAGGAATACGTCGATGGCTTCGGGTTGAGCGAGGCTGAGTTTGACATCGTGCGCAGCCTCGGCGCCCAAGGCGGCCGGCGCTTCCTGGTGAAGCAAGGGCACAGCAGCGCGCTGTGTGAGCTGGACCTGGCAGGGCTCGAAGACTTCATCACCGTGCTGTCGGCCACCACCGACAACGTCGCGCTGCTCGACGCCATCCGTGCGCGGCATGGTGACGATCCGTTTCAGTGGCTTCCCGTCCTGCTGCGCGCGGTTCAGGATCGCAGGACTCGCAACACCAGGAGGTCCTCATGACATCACGTGCACGCCTGCTCACCATCGCTGCCTTGGCATTCATCTCGGCTCCTTCGATGGGCCAGTTCGTCAAGGGCAACGAGGCAGTGAAAGCATCCGCTAACGGCGCCAAAAAGGTCGAAACCCCGCCACTCACCGACACAGCAGGGCGAGCACGGCCATGCGCCGTCGAAGCAGGATGCCATCCCGGCCCCTGGTACATGGTGGAGACCAATACCGGGCTGGCTGAATGCACCGAACCGTTCGCACGGACCGGAACCTGCCGCCCATCCACCTACGGCGCGCACAAGCTCTCGCGGGTCTGGGTTGCCAAGCGTGGCGCCACCTGGGTCTGGTGCCAGTTTCCTGATCTCGGCAGCAAGTGCGCGGACATGAACGCGCGCCCACCCTTCAATCTGCCGACATCGGCCGCGCAGTAGCCCCTGAGGTCAACATGTTCAGCTGGGTCGGCCAACAGTTCGAGAACATCCTCAGCACGTATGTGCTGGGCGTGGTCTCGGCACTGATCACCGCCATCACTCCGCTAGCGCTGACCGCGATGACCATCTGGGTCACGCTGTACGGGTGGGCGGTGCTGCGCAACGAGGTCTCCGAGTCCGTTCAGACCTTCCTCTGGAAGGTCTTCAAGATGGGCCTGGTGCTGGCTTTTGCGCTGCAGGCTGGCTTCTACATCAGCAACGTAGCCGACACCGCCAATGGGCTGGCCATGGGCGTGGCATCGACGTTTGTGCCCACCGGCGTCGATCCAGCCACAGTGACCTCACCGTACGCACTGCTCGACAAGTTCAACGACGACGCCAGCCGACAGGTCGAGGACATCATGAAGGAAGCGAGCATGTTCAGGCTCGACCTCCTGCTGGCTGCGGCGGTGTTCTCGGTGGGATCGGTAGCGTTTCTGTGTGTGGCGCTCTTCGTCGTCACCCTCTCGAAGATGGTGCTCATCTTCGAGCTCGCTCTTGGCCCCTTGTTCATCCTATGCTTGGCTTGGCGCCCGACGCAGCGCTTCTTCGACAGTTGGCTGTCGATGCTGCTGAACGCTGTGGTGCTCACCTGGTTCGCCTTCTTTGCCCTGGGGCTCAGTGCCTTCATCGGCAACCAGATGTTCACCGCAATTCAAAGCGGCGGCGGCTTTCTCGGGGGCACGTTCAACGTGCTCGGGGAATCGATGCGCTACTGCGTCTTGATGATCCTGATGGCCATCATCTGCTTCCAGGCCCCCAGCCTGGCCTCCGCACTCACCGGCGGAGCCGCCGTGCAACAAGGCGTGCAGATGGTGCAGAACGCGATGATGGTGGCCGGCCTGCGATCAGCCTCGGCCACACGCACAGGGGCACCCTCTGGCGCCGGTGGCACCGTACGCGCAGGCGCCGGCCTGCCCTATGCCGCCGGCCGCGCAACGGCGGCGGCCGCATCCACCGGGGCCCTCTATGCCGGCACGATGGCCGCGGGCGCCGCCGCGATGGCCCGACAGGGCTACGGCCTGGCACGCACTGCCGCCTATCGACTGGCCGCACTGCGCGGCCGAAGCTGAACGGATCTCAAGTTCATCAACCTGCACCAGGAGTACGCCATGCACTTTCGACTCCGAATCACTGCGGCGCTCACCGGCGCCTGCCTCGCTGCCTTCTCGGCCGGCACCGCTCAGGCCCAGGGCATTCCGGTCATCGACGTGGCCAACCTGATCCAGACCATCCAGCAGGTCACCAACGACGTCACCAAGATCCAGAACCAGGTGCAGCAGATCACCCAACTGCAGCACCAGCTGGCCAGCATCAACGGCATGCGCAACCTCGGCAACGTCTTCAACAACCCGCTGCTGCAGAACTACGTGCCGGCGCAGGTCTTCACCCTGATCAACTCGGTCACGACCTCCGGCTACACCGGCCTCAATAGCACCGCCAAGGCCCTGCGCGACGCCGGCATGCTCTACAACTGCCTCGACCTTGGTGGCAGCGCGCGCACCCAGTGCCAGGCTGGCCTGGCCCAGCCGTACCAACAGAAGGGACTGCTGCAGGACGCCATGACATCGGCCTCGGGCCGGCTGTCGCAGATCCAGTCACTGATGGGCCAGATCAACGCCACCAGCGACCAGAAGGCCATCCAGGAGCTGCAGGCTCGAATCGGCGCCGAGAACGCCCTGCTCGCGCACGAGACCACACAGATCCAGATGCTGGTCGGCATGGCCGACAGCGAGGAGCGCATCGCCCGCTCACGTGATCGCGAGCGCCAGTACGAGATGCTCAGCCGCACCGGCCGCATCGCCGACTACCTGCCGTAGCCCACCGAGGTCATCATGAGCGCCATCCTGACCCCCGGCCTCGGGCCGGGTGACGCCGCTGCTTTGCCCGTCGACGACGCGGTTGACGACGCCACCGGCAACGCAACTGACAACGCAATTCCAGCCAACCGCAGCTGGGAGCTTGATCGCGCGCTGTTGCTGGAGCGATCAGAGCGTCGTGCCTGGCTCATGGCCACCGCCGGCATGGCGCTGGGCTTGATCGGCATGGCTGCGGTGTTTGTGCAAGGGCCGCTGCGCCGCATCGTCGAGATCCCGATCGTGGTGGACCGCGTCACGGGAGAGGCCACCATCCAGCAGCGCCTGAGCGTGGAGACCATCCCCGCCCTGGAGGCGCTGGACAAACACAACCTGGCGACCTTCGTGCGCGCCAGGGAAGGCTACAGCTGGATGTTCCTGCAGCGGGATTTCGAGCAAGTGGCCCGGATGGCGGTGCCGGCGGTTTTTGCCGGCTACAACCGCCAGTTCGAAGGAGACAGCGCGCTGCAGAAGAAGCTGGGGGCCAGTGAGGAATGGCGCATCCAGGTGGTGGGCGTTCGGCTCTCGGCCGCAGGCCGGTCAGGTAACCGGGGCGAGGCCACCGTCACCTACGACAAGATCGTGCGGCTCACCGATCGCAACCTGCCTGAGGCAAGCACACGGCACGTGGCCAGCATCGTCTTCGAATACCAGCCCAAAGTGCTCGCCAAGGAGCGCGACCGGCTGGACAACCCCTTCGGCTTCGTCGTCACAGCCTACCGGTCGGATCCCGAGATCAACACCGTGCCCGTCGAGTCCAAGCCGGCGTCAACGCCTGGAGCCAGGCCATGAGGCGGCTCTGCATCCGCCGGGTCTGCCTGGCAACAATCACGGCAGTCACCTCGACCTTCGCGGTGGCCACCCCAATCGCAGATCCCAGGCTGCGCGAGGTCACCTACGACCCCGCCGCGGTGGTCACGCTACCGGTCAAGCGCGGTGTTGTCAGCCTCATCGTCTTGGGGGACGACGAGGCCATCGCCGAAGTGGCTGCCGGGCGCGGCGGTGACTGCGCCAAACCCGAAGCCGCCTGGTGCATCACCGCCCAACCGGGCAGTCGACACCTGTTCGTCAAAGCCAAGAGCACGGCCAACGCACCGAACAACGTGGTGGTGATCACCGATCACCGCACGCACAGCTTCCGGCTTGTGGTGCTTGCTGATGACGATCCCGAGCAGCCCGTCTACCGATTGATCGTCAAGGTGCCTGCCACACCGCTGATCAACACCGCACGGTCGGCCTCAGCGGACTCGGTACCGCACGTATCCTTACCCGTCCTGCCCGCCATGCCCTCGCCCAACGAAGTCGTGGCCGAGCGCTTGCAGGCCAAGCCTCAGGTGGTGAACACCCGGTATTCGATCGCCGAGGGCCAACATGCCGAAGACATCGTCCCTACGTTGGTGTTCGACGATGGCCGCTTCACGTACCTGCAGTTCTCAGGCAACCGCGAAGTCCCGGCGGTCTTCCAGGTACTGGGCGATGGCAACGAAGCCCTGGTCAACACGCGCATGGAGGATGACCTGCTGGTGGTCGATCGGGTGAGCCGCCGGCTGGTGCTGCGCGCTGGGTCTGCCGTGGTGGGGCTGTGGAACGAGGCGTTTGACCTGGACGGTCGGCCGCCGGCTCAGGGCACCACGGTCGAGGGCGTGAAGCGCGTCGTGAGGCCCCTCTCCGGTTCACCGCAGCAGCCAAGCGCCACAGGAGAGCCAGGCCATGAGTGACCAGCACGATTCAAAGCACTCAGAGGGTGAGTTCGGTGCAGTGGACACACCACTGCCCACTGCGATGCCGGACGATCCAAACACGCTGTCTCCGCTTCCGGGCGAGCCGGGCATTCCCAACGTCGCCCAGCGATCCCCCAGCACGCTCTCGCGCAAGGGGCTTCTGGCGGTCGGGCTGTTGATCGTCTCGCTGGTGGCCGTCTCGGCCCTGTCCTTGCAGCGCTGGATGGCAAGTGGCAAACGCCCGGGGGACGACCCGTCCCAACGTGTCGGCAACCGCCCTGCCGCTGCCACGGCCCAGCCACGCAAGCTGGAGATGCCGTCGCTTCCCACTGTAGCGGCCAGCGCCACCACTACCCGAGTCCCAGCCCTGCTCCCCACTGCCGAGGAGGCTGAGCCCATCGGCGTGCGTCGCACCGGCGCCGGCGCCAACCCGTCTTCAGGCCCCACCTCGAAGGCCCCGTTGCCGGAAGACGCCCCCGTGATGCTGGTCTCAGGCAGACCGGCACGAATCCAGGAACAGACCACGCCCACCGGATCGGGGGATACCGCCCCAGGCACGACACCAGCGGCCGGCGACCCCAACGACCCGTTGACCAGCACCACCCGCAACCTGCAGGACTACCAGCGGCGGCTGCAAGGACTGATGGACTCGCTCACCCGCGGCGCCAGCCTAGCCGCACCCGGGTCGTCCGTGATCGGGGCCGCTGGCGGCACGCCTGCCCCATCCATGGCGCCACCCAACGGCCTGTTCGGCGGACAACTGGCAGGCTCGGCCACACCCCGTGTTTCGGCCTCGATGCTGGGCAACCGCAGCCTCACCCTGCCCAAGGGCACCGCCTTCACCTGCGCGCTCAAGACCAAGGTGATCAACGCCGCCTCCGGCCTGGTCGGCTGCCAGGTGCAGCGCAACGTCTACAGCGACGATGGCCGCGTGCTGCTCATCGAACGCGGCGCCCACCTCGACGGCGAATACCGCATCGCCTCGGTGCGCCCCGGCACCGTGCGCATCCCCGTGCTGTGGATCCGCATCCGCACACCCCACGGTGTGACGGTGGACATCGACTCCCCCGGCACCGGCCCCCTCGGCGAATCCGGCATCGAGGGTTACGTCGACAACCGCTGGGGAGAGCGCCTGGGCGCCGCGATGCTGCTCTCGCTGATCGACGATTCAGTGAAGCTGGTGATCCAGGAACAAGCCTCGCGCAGTGACAGCAGTGGCCAGGGCAACACCGTGATCCTGCCCGCCACCACCGCCAACACCAGCAAGCTGGCCGAGAAGGTGCTGGACAGCACCATCAACATCCCGCCGCTGATCTACCAGAACCAGGGCGGCCTGGTGGGCATCTACGTCGCTCGTGATGTGGACTTCTCGTCGGTGTACGAGTTGGCACCTGTGTCCGTCCCCACCGCAGCGCCAACGCCAGTGCCCACGCCAGCACCCGCATCTTCAACCACACCGCGTTGAACCATGACCGCCTCCCTTCTAGACCCCGAACAGCTGCCTGACGAACGCTGGCATGGCGACGCCACCTCGGTGATCGAATTCCTTCGCCCGCTGCGCGAACTGCTCGATGCCCCCGGCGTGCTGGAAGTGTGTGTGAACCGCCCGGGCGAGCTGCTGGTGGAAACCGCCGAGGGCTGGCGCAGCCTCAGCGCCCCTGAGATGACCCTGGAGCGCTGCCTCTCGCTGGCCACCGCCGTGGCCACCTACTGCGACCAGCAGATCAACCAGGAGCGCCCGCTGCTCTCGGCCACGCTGCCCACCGGTGAGCGCGTGCAGTTCGTGATTCCGCCCGCTGCCACCCGCGGCACGGTGTCGATCACGGTGCGCAAGCCCTCGCAGCTGATCAAGCGGCTGGATGACTTCGAGCGTGAAGGCCTGTTCGAACGCACCGCTGCCGTGGCCCGCACCCCCGCGGCCCTCCTGCAGCCCTTCGAGCAAGAGCTGGTGCAGCTGAAGAACGCCGGCCGCTACGCCGAGTTCCTGCGCCTGGCCGTGCGCCGGCACCAGACCATCGTGGTCAGCGGCAAGACGGGTTCGGGCAAGACGACGTTCATGAAGGGCCTGGTCGAAGAAGTGCCCCGGCGCGAACGCCTGATCACCATCCAGGACACCGCCGAGCTGACGCTGCCCAATCACCCCAACGTCGTGCACCTCTTCTACAGCAAGGACGCGCAGGGCACCGCACGTGTCACCGCCAAGTCGCTGCTCGAAGCCTGCCTGCGCATGAAGCCCGACCGCATCTTCCTGGCCGAGGTGCGCGGCGATGAGTGCTTCTACTTCGTGCGCCTGGCCGCCTCAGGCCACCCCGGCAGCATCACCAGCGTGCATGCCGGCAGCTGCGCGCTCGCCATGGAACAGATGTCGCTGATGATCCGCGAGACCGGTGCGGGCGGCGGCCTGAGCATGCAGGAGATCAAGCGGCTGCTCGCCTTGGTGATCGACGTCATCGTGCAGTTCGATCGCGACGAGCGCGGGCGCTTCATCTCCGAGCTGTTCTACGAGCCGCGCGGGCTGCGGCTGGGTGAATCCGGCTCTGTGGCGCTGCAGAGGGCCGCGTGACATGAGCAACGTCGCCACCCTGTCGATGTCCAGTTGGTCCATCGGTCGCAAGGTGACCGCAGCGCTGTTCACCGTGGTGGGCTTCGCCGCACTGGCAGGGGCCGCGATGTACCTGGCCGGCGTGCTGTTCCTGGTGCTCAACAAGACCGACCCGCGCCAGGCCCAGCTCGGCAGCATCACCCACTACTGGCAGCTCTATGCCGATGACCCAGCGCTGCGCAAGAAACTGTTGGTCTCGCTCGGTGCATCCGGTGTTGGCCTGCTGATCGTGCTGCCTGCCGCGTTGTTCAACGCAGCGCGCCCCAGGCGCCCCCTGCACGGCAACGCGCAGTTCGCCAGCCACGCCGAGATCGCACAGGCGGGCTTGCTGCTCGGCAAGCGGTCGCAGGCCTCACCCAGCATCCTGGTCGGCCGCTACCACGGTCGCTTTCTCGCCCTGCCCGGCCAGCTGTCGGTGATGCTGTCTGCCCCCACCCGCAGCGGCAAGGGCGTGGGTGTCGTGATCCCCAACCTGTTGAACTGGCCCGATTCGGTGGTGGTGCTCGACATCAAGGGCGAGAACCATGACATCACCGCCGGTTTCCGTGCCGCGCACGGGCAGGCCGTGTATGCGTTTTCTCCGTTCGACGAATCGGCCCGCAGCCACCGCTGGAACCCGCTGACTGCCGTGCGCACCAGCCCGCTGCACCGCGTGGGCGACCTGCTGTCGATCGGGCAGGTGTTCTTTCCGAATGACGGCAGCGGCACATCGTCAGAAGCCTTCTTCAACGACCAGGCCCGCAACCTCTTCCTCGGCTTGGGCCTGCTGCTGTTGGAGACCCCCGAGCTGCCGCGCACGATCGGCGAGCTGCTGCGCCAGTCTTCTGGCAAGGGCCAAGCGCTGAAGGATCACCTCAGTGGCCAGATCACCCAGCGGCGCGAGGCCGGCCAGCCGCTGTCCGACGAGTGCACTGACGCCTTGCAGCGACTGCTGTCGAACTCCGACAACACGCTGTCCAGCATCGTGGCCACCCTCACCGCGCCGCTGACGATCTTTGCCGACGCCGTGGTGGACGCCGCCACCAGTGCCGACGACTTCCGGCTGGAGGATGTGCGCCGCCGCCGCATGTCGATCTACGTGCGCATTCCCCCCAACCGGTTGGCCAATGCCCGGCCGCTGCTGAACCTGTTCTTCTCGCAACTGGTGAGCCTGAACACCCAGCACCTGCCACAGCAAGACCCCACGCTCACGGTGCAATGCCTGCTGGTCAATGACGAGTTCACCGCCATGGGCCGGGTGAACGTGATCACCCACGCGGCGGCCTTCCTGGCCGGCTACAACCTGCGGCTGCTCACCGTGGTGCAGGCGATGTCGCAGCTCGACGCCGTCTACGGCGACAAGGAGGCGCGCACCTTTGCCACCAACCACGGCCTGCAGATCCTGTATGCGCCGCGCGAGCAACGCGACGCCGATGAATACAGCGCCATGCTGGGCCACTTCACCGAGCGGGCCACCTCCCATGGGCGCAGCCGCACTTTGGGTGGCCAGGGCCACAGCTCGGTCAGCCGCAACGAGAGCGACCAGCGCCGCGCGCTGCTGTTGCCGCAAGAGTTCAAGGCACTGGGCAGCGAACGCCTGGTGGTGATTGCCGAGAACTGCAAGCCCATCCTCGGCGAGAAGATCCGCTACCACCGCGACAAGGCCTTCACCGCACGGCTGCGCCCTGCCCCGGAAGTGCCGCGCATGGACATGGATCTGCACCTGGCCCGCGTCCAGCAGCGCTGGCGCCTCGCCGACGACCTGGCGCCCAGTGAGACGTTGAGCCTGGAAGCACTGGCCCACGACATCCAGCAGCTGCCCGACCACTTCGACGCCCCGCCGGACGAGTTGGCCGAGACCTTGTTGGCCTTCTTTGAAGGGTCGCCACCCGCGGGTGGTGCCATCGAGCCGGATGCTGACGACGACGGCGTGCTGATCGGCGACACCTGGGCCGACGCCTCCGAACCCATGCGCCACGTTTTTTCTTGACCCCCTCAGCTCATGCTTCATCTGCCGGGAGACCCGTATGTGCTCTGCCCCTCCCAGGATCCTTCCCCTGCTCCCTTGGCTGTTGGTGCTGACCTCCTGCAGCACGCCGCCCCGGCCGCCGCAGGTCGATGAGTCCACCCGGCGGCCCGCCAACACGGCCATGGCCGTGGAACTGCAGGTTTGCAAGAGCGATCTGCAGAACACCCGCCTGCAGGCTGCCGAGTCGGGCCGGATCGCAGCGACGGCCTCGGTCACCCTGGCGCAGCTCACAGCGCGCCTCGCCAGCAGTCAACCAGCGCCAGCCGCGACAACCGTTGGCGATACTGCGAACCGCATCTTCACGATTCGATTTGATTTCGGCAGTGCTCGGGTGGTGGTGCCCACTGACACCGAACGACCGCTGATCGACGCAGCGCGCACCGCGCCCCTGGTGCTGCTGCGCGGCCGCACGGACGGCAGCACCGAGGCGCCCGGCGAGGCGCGCATCGCCCGTGAGCGCACCGACGCCGTACAGCGCTACTTGGTCACCGCCGGGGTCGACCCCGCGCACATCCGCGCAACCTATCAGCCCATCGGCGACCACGTTGCCGACAACTCGACCCCCACGGGCCGCGCAGCCAACCGGCGTGTCGAGATCGAGCTGTATCGCGTTGCACCGGTGGCGATGGTCACGCGAACGGTAACACCAGGGAACCGGGCCCCCGACGCCGAACCCGGACCACTCTGAATCCCACCGCACCGCGAGGACCGCCATGGATGCCGACAACCGCCCCCTCTCCAATCCCACGCCTGACTCCGCGAACTCGCAAGGCGGCACGGTGGAGCCAGCCAATCGCGCCACCGTTGCCCGCGAGCGCCTCCAGGCCCTGGGCGATGTGCCCGGCGAACGCTACGAGCTGCGCGATCCCTTCGCCGAGGTGACCTACCGAGCCTTCTCGTTGCCGGAGATCACCGCCCAGGCTGAGCGGCTGGGCAGCAGCCGGTTCACGGCCATTGATGCACAGGGGCAGCGCACCACCATCAACAAGGTCGACGGTAACTGGCAACGCGGGGCGCAGCGCCCACCCCAGCCGGAGCGACCTGCCCTGATGGATCAAGAGCGGAATGAGGTGACCGCATCAAACAAGGGAGCACCTGAGGCGACAAGGTCGGCGACGACCTCCACCGCTGGCCCACGTGAACAGGGCGCCCAAGGACCTTCAGTCTCGCCCCAGCGGTTGGATCAAGCCGAACGCGCCGCCCACGCGGCCCACGCGGCCCGCCTCGAAGCCGCCTTGGCTGAGCGCTACCTAATCAAGCGCGCGCCCGTCACCGTGGGCGACGTCACCATTGGCCGCACCGAATACCGTTTCAGAGGCGACACCACACGTGTGGCGTTCACCGAATCCACCTTCCGGCTGGCCACCGACAACAACAGCCCCTCCGTCGCACGATCGATGGTCGACGTGGCAGAGGCACGCAACTGGCGCGCGCTGCGTGTCTCGGGGAATGAAGATTTCCGGCGCATGGTGTGGCTCGAAGCCTCGGTGCGTGGCGTAAAGGCGGTGGGCTATGAGCCAAGCCAGGGCGATCTGGAGGCATTGAGGAAGGAGCGCGACGCCCGGCTGGTCAACCGGATCGAGCCCGTGCAGCGGGATCGCACGAAAGAAGGCCCCAGGGAGGGCCTCAGCTCAAACGCCAACCCCGCCACATCCCGAACCCCACCCACTCCTTCCAGCGCACCCGCCGAGAAGACCTCCGCCCGCGGCGGTGGGCGCAAGGCCGTGTTGGCGGCCATCGAGGCCGTGCTGATCGCCAAGCAGGTGCCGGTGAAGCAACGCGAGGCCGTGATGGTGGCTGCCGGCGAGAAGCTCGCGCAGCGCCTGCGCAGCGGCCAGGTGCCCCAGGTCAAGGTGTACGACAAGGCCGCACCATCGCAGCGGCCGGTGGTGGTGCCCACACCTGAAGTTCAACGCAGCCGCGAGCGGGCCGCACCCGCGCGTTGAGGCCGGGCTGTATCGGCACACGCCATCGAGCCGACGGCACGCACATGCAAGCACCCATCGTCATCGCCCCGCCATGTGCGCCGGCGTGCGAC
>Ga0209066_10001689_pt1 | contig 28607 bp, 31 predicted proteins | sample All_14_2_FD_187198 | JGI IMG/M metagenome (GOLD analysis project Ga0209066, IMG submission 187198) | Freshwater microbial communities in response to fracking from Pennsylvania, USA - Allegheny Zone_MetaG_DW_15 (SPAdes) (version 2) ...
CTGCCGTCGAGGTCGAGCTTCTCGAGCGCCGAGAAGTCGAGCTTGCCCGGCTCCTTGCCTTCGTCGGCGCCGGCCTGCTGCGGCGGCAGGTAACGGTCGAGGTCCAGGCGGTCGATGTCGAGGTCGAAGCCGAGGGCGAGCGGGCTGAGCCTGCGCACGTCGAGCTGCAGCGCCACCTTGGTTTCGTCGAAGCCGGTGTCGAGCTTGAGCGCCGCCGTCTGCCTGGCGAGGTCGGCGGCGGCGCGCCCGGCCAGCGGCAGCTTCAGCGGCTTGGTCAGGCGCGGGTGCGCAATTTCTACGCTGCCGGCGAGTTTGTCGAGCGCGAGCTTGCGCGTGTCGGCGTCGAACGCGGCGGCGAGCGGCGAGGCCAGCGTCGCCTTCACCGCCGTCGTGCCGGACTTTGCGTCAACGTCGAGCGCGAGCTTGTCGGCCTTCAGCATGCCAGCCTTTCCGCTGACGCCGTTCAGGGCCAGCCTGGCATCGACGCTGCGCGCCTTGCCGGCGAGCTTCGCCGTCAGCAGCAGGCTCTCGCCGCCGGAGCCCTCGGGCGTCAGGGCCAGTCGCGGCGCGTCGAGCCGGATGTCGAAGGTGTCGTCGTCCAGCTTGCCGTGCGCCGCGAGCGCCACGGCATGGACCTCGTAGGACTGCCGGCCGGTGTCGACGGCGACGCGTCCGGTGTCGAGGGAAAGGCCCGAGACGCTCGTCGTGCTGCCGGCCTTCTCGTCGCGCCAGGTCAGTGCGGCGTCCGTCACCTTGATGGCGGCGACCTCGAAGCGCACGGGTTCGGAGGCCTCGTCCTTCGACAGCAGGTCGTCGATGTTGAGCGTGCCGTCCCTGCGCTTGACGATGACGGCGCCCAGGCCGTCGACCTCGACCTTGTCGACGGCGATCTGCCCGCGCAGCAGCGGCATCACGGCGACCGAGACGTGCGCCTTGTCGACGGCGGCGAATTCCTGTTGCGGGTTCGCATGCTCCGACAGCGAGAGCTTGCCGACGCGGACGCCGAGGCTGGGCCAGAACGCGAGTTCGAGTTCGCCGTCGATCTTCAGCGTGCGTTGCTTCTTCTCCATTACCACGCGCGCCGCCTCGGCCTTGATGCGCTCGGCGTCGAAGCGGCTGGCGACGAAGATCGCCCCGATCGCGAGCAGCGCGAGCAGGGCAGCGACGACGATGGCGACGATCTTCAAGGGCTTCATGGCAGGGTCCTCAACGCAAGCTCGCGCTCACATACCAGACGAAGGCGATGAACACCAGCAGTGCGCCGAGTCCGACGTAGAGCGTCCACGGCGCCTTCTTCTCGGCATAGGGATCGGTCAGCGAGCGCTCGGCGTCGGCGGGCAATTGGGCGACCTGCGTCAGCGAGGTGCCGAAGGGGATGTTGATGCGCGCGCGGGCGTTGATCGCCCAGCCGTTGGCGTCGAGGATCGGCCCCAGGTTGCGGCTGCGCAGCTTGAACCAGGCGAGCGCGACGGCCGGCCCCGAGACCACGAGCAGCAGCGCGGCGAGCGCCAGCGGCATCTGCCACCAGCGCAGCGCCAACAGGCCGGCGAGCATGGAGGCCACGGCGGTGCCGAGTGCGCCGACCGCCAAGCCGATGGCGGCGAAGATGCCGGCGAACTTGGCGACGTCGAAGGGCGCCGGCGGCGGAACCGGCGGCGCGCCGCTCGCGGCGCGGCTCGACGCCTGGATCGCGGCCAGCGCCATCTTGCCCTCGGCGGCGGCAGCCCGGCTGGCGGCGAACTTCTGCACCTGCTCGGCGATCAGCCGCGCGAGGCGCTTGTAGGGCGCCCAGAAAGCCTGGCGCAGGCTGATCGGATGCTCGACGATCTTGGTGATCGTGGCGTCCCAGTCGCGTCCCTGGCGGTCGTAGAACACGCCGTTGCGGCCGACCATCAGCTGGTCGGCGTCGCCCGCGGTGAAGGCGGCGGCGATGCTGGTCTTCGCGCCGCCGGCGCGCACGCAATCGCAGTACACGAGGCAGATGCGCGACAGCGAGGCGAGCGCCGCGTGCTTCGCGGCGTCGCTGACGGCGACGCAGAGTTCGCACGAACGGCCGTCCAGGTAGAGCGTGCCGACCTGGAACGTCGCCTTGCCCGAGCGCGTGTAGAAGTTGCGGAAGGCGACGAAGTTGTTCGCCAGCGGCATCAGGTCGCGCACGTAGCGCGCGAGCCGTTCGAGGTCGCGCACGCCGTCGCCTTCGAGCGCTGCATCGGGCCGCGCCGCCAGCCAGTCGGCGTAGGGGGCAAGCTTTTGTTTGAGCGCCGCCCAGTCGGCTTCCGACAGCGCATCGCGCTTGCCGAGCAGCGGCTCGACGGCGAGATTCGCCAAGGCGGTCATGCGCGCCGCCCATGCGGGATTGACGCCGTCGTTCAGCGGCAGGGGCTCCGCGGCGGCTACGCGTGCGAGCGGCAAGGCGGCGACGCCTGCGGAATCGGCCGTCAGCGTGTCTGCGGACAACGCGGCGAAGACTTCGCCGGCAGCGTTGAGCGCTTCGCCGGCGCGCGCGTCGAAGGCGGCGAGCCGGCAGCGGACGAAGTAGTCGTCGACCTTGGCGGCGACCGCCTGCATGGCGTCCCACGCGGCGGCAGTGGCGTCGCCGAGCGGCCTGACGTTCGCGCCGGCGCTTTCCCAGTCGCCGTACGCGCGTTCGGCGAAGCGTGCCTGTGCGCCGCTCGCGGCGGTGACGCTGACGAAGCCGTCGGCCGCGCCTTCGACGCCTTCGGCCAGCAGCGCACGTGCGGCCGCGGCGAGGCGGGCGCCCTCTTCATCGTCGTCGCGGATGGCGGCCAGCGGAACGCCGTCGAGGTTCTGCGCGAGAAGGTCAGGATCCTTGAGGCGCGCCGCAGCCCAGCGCACCGCGGCGATGAGTTCCGGCGCCCGCACGTGGCCGTCGTCGTCGCTGTCGATGAAGGCGAGGGTGCGCGCATCGAACTCGATGCCCTGTACCGGGCAGGACAGGGCGACCCACAGTTTCTGGTCGAGGCTCTCGATGGCGAGCAGGTCGGCCGCGCTGTCGAGGCGCACCTGGTCGAAGCCGCCGGCGCGGAAGAAGCGCCAGCGATGCGTATTGTTGTTCATGACGGCTCCCTGATCGTTGCCCCGGAACCGGAATGTTAGGACTAAACCCCGTCGGCAACGAAGGGGTTCGATTCGCGCTCCTCGCCGAAGGTGGACATCGGGCCGTGGCCCGAGACGAACTTGACGTCGTCGCCGAGCGGCCAAAGCTTGTGGCGGATGGAGGAGAGCAGCGCGTCGTGGTCGCCGCGCGGGAAGTCGGTGCGCCCGATCGAGCCGGCGAAGAGCACGTCGCCGACCAGCGCCAGCCGGCTCGCGCGATGGAAGAAGCAGACGTGGCCCGGCGTGTGGCCGGGCGTGTGCAGCACCTCGAGGGTCTCGTTGCCGACCTGCACGATGTCGCCGTCCTCGAGCCAACGGTCGGGGGTGAAGGCCGCGCAGTGCGGAAAGCCGAACATGCGGCTCTGGTTCGGCAGCTGGTCGATCCAGAACGCGTCCTCGCGCTGCGGACCCTCGACGGGGATGCCCAGTCGCGCCGCCAGTTCGGCGGTGCCGCCGGCATGGTCGATGTGGCCGTGGGTCAGCAGCGCCTTTTCCAGCGTCACGCCGAGGCTGGAGGCCGCGGCGACGATCTCGTCGATGTTGCCGCCCGGGTCGACGACGGCGCCCTTCATGGTCTGCTCGCACCAGATCAGGGTGCAATTCTGCGCGAAGGGGGTGACGGGAAGTATGCGGTAGTCCATCCGGTGCTCCTGAGCCGCCGGGCCGGCGGGAGCGCCGATTTTCGCATGATTCTCAGCGGCGCCCGGCCGCCCGGTAGGCGGCCGCTGCACTGAGGCCGAACACCACGTGCGCAGCGAGCGTGATCGGATCGCGGGCCGCGTCGAACCAGGGAAACAGCGCCGTGAAGCCGTACATGTTGACGGCGAACAGCGCCACGCCGAAGGAGGCGCCGACGGCCAGCGATGCGCGGCCGTGCAGGCGAACGATGAGGAACGAGATTGCCAGGCCGTAAGCGATCGAGAGGGCGAAGTGCACGACGGTCGCGACCAGCATCACCGTCGCGCCGGTCGGCGGCGCGAGGGCGGCGGGACCCATGACGATGGCGGCCGCCAGGCGCGCGTCGCGTAGCAGGATCTCGGGCAACGCGTCTGTCAGCAGTGCCCAGAGGGCGACCTGGGCAGCGGTCGAGACGATGCCGGCGACGATGCCGGCGATGACCCCGGCGCGCAGGTCGAGGCGCTGCCGCCCGTCAGCGGAGGCGATAATCGAACTGGGCTTCGACCGGATTCTCGCGGCCCGGAATCTCGGCCTTGATGACGATCTTGAATGGGCCTTGGCCCTTGATCGAAAAGTAGTTGCCGTAGCTGACGGCGCCGTTGAACGCTTCGGCGTCCAGGCGCTTGCGCTTGCCGGCGGTGCTCAACTCGCGCACGGTGGCCCAGACCCTGGCCTTGACGATGCGTTCCTTGGTCGCGGCGTCGAAGAGCGCGACGTCGACATGGTGGTCGTCGAGCGACGGCGTGCCGCCATGCGCCCGTTCGCCGCCGGGGTTCTGCTTGTGGGCGGGGAAGGCGCGCGCGGCCGGCACCACGCCGTACTGGATCTCGATGCCGTCAACGACCTGCGAGCGCTCGGCCGCCGGCGGCGGCCCGTCGGGGGCCTGTTGCGCCGATGCCGGAGTGGCCGTCACGACCCACAACGGCAGCAGGAAGTTCAGCAGATACGATGCGGACAGCGCGTCCATGACGGCTCCGTGGCGGGGCGCTCGACGGGGCGCCATGGACGGAGTGTTCCCGCGAATGCGACGGCACGTCGGTGCGGCGGCGTACAAAGGCTTGCCAGCCGATGCCGGCGTCCTGCGCGACGATCATTTTTCCTTGAAGCGCTTGTGGCAGGATTGGCACACGTCGTAGACCCTGAAATAGGCCTTTTCCGCTTCAGCGGCATTCTTCGTCTTGGCCGCGGCCAGCAGTTCGTCCGTGGCGCGCATGAACGCTTGCCGCTCACGCTCGAAGCCTTCGGCGTCGCTCCAAACCTCTGCCTTGGCTTTCGTCGGCGGGTAGCGGGTGTCCGGGCCGAAGTGCACCCAGGGGGCATCCCGCTTCGTCATGAGTTCGGCTGCCAGCGCGGCGAACCTGTGCGGCTCGTACTTGTCGGTGCGCAGCATGGTGCCCATCGGCTCGAACACCTTGATCATTTCCTTGAAGGCGACCTGGCGCGTCTTGACGGGTTGGCCGGGGCGCGTGTCTTCCACGACCTTGGTACACCCGGCCGCGAGGCCAAGCGCCAGGACGAGGAGAAGGGGGAAGGCGGTACGGGACATCGGGCTGGACCTGGAACAAGAAGAAAAAAGGCGTCAGCCGGAACTGACGCCACGCGGAGGCTGATGCTCGCCGTCGAGCATCTACTGCATCTGCTGGATTCCCGCGAGGACCCAGCCGCCGCTGCCCTCTCGCGGCTTCACGAGGTGCCAGACTTCATCGACGGATTCGGCCGGGCTGCCATCCTCGCGGATCTGGCCGGTAAAGCGGACGCTGGCGACGTAGCGGCCATTCTCCTCGACGACTTCGACCACGCTGGCGTCGATGCTGACGACGTCCGTCGTCTGTGCCGCGTCGCCGCGCTCGGAAATGTCCATCTTCAGTTCGGCGAACATTTCCGGCGTCGTGAACTCGCGGATGTCGTCAAGGTTGCCGGCATCGTTGGCGGCCTGGAGGCGGATGAAATGCACCTTGGCATTGCGGACAAATCCGGCGACATCGAAGTCGGCAGGAATGCCCGCGGAAACGCCGGCAGCAGCGGCGCCCGAGCCGGCCATCGCCTGAGCCGGGCTGGCCGGCAGATTCTGTTCGGCAGCGGCAGCCGAGTACTGCATGCCGCCGGCACCGGCCATGGCCGGCTGCTGCGCCGCGCGTCGCCGCATGACCATGCCGATCACGACCATCGCAGCCATGACCAGCAGGCCGATCATGAGCATGGAGGCGAGTTCTTCGCCAAAGCCAAAATGGGATGCCAGTGCGGCGAGGCCCAATCCGGCAGCGAGCCCGGCAAGGGGTCCCATCCACGAACGCTTCGGCTGGGCTTGCGGCGCGGCTCCCGGCGCCTTGGCCGCGGATGCGGTCTGCGGCGCCGCCGTCGGGGCCTTGTCGGGCGCGGACATCTGGCGTTGCATGCCCGCCGACTTGCCTGCGCCGATCCGTTTTGCCGCCTCGGCGTCAGCGGTCGTCAGCACGAGGCTGACGGTCAGCGCTGCTGCTGCAAGAAGCGAGAAAATCTTCATCTGCGTCTCCGGTTGAGCTTGAACGCCGCGAAGGTTAGCGGCGTTCGACGCACCATAAAAACAGAATTATCGATGTCGACTATTCGGGCAATCCTGTGGATCGCAGAGGCCGCTCATCCGTCATCAGCTGGAAGGCGATGCGGAGCCCGAGCACGACATTGGCGACGGCAAATCCGGCCAGCGCCAGGGTGACGGCGGTCGGCAGCTCATGCGTGCGCAGAACGAACGCGATTGCCGACGACAGGCCGTTGAGCACCACAAGCAGCCAGAACCGGGGGTTGCGCGGCTGAACGAGCCTGGACAATTTCAACGTCATGACGGACTGATCCCCTGCGTGTCGTTTCCCGGCACCCGGTTCGAAAACGGGCCGCCATGCGTGTACCCGGAAGACATTCCGGCCGGCCGCCGGCGAACCGCCTGCCCCCCAGAGCGCAAGGGCAAAGAGGGTTTGCGGCTGGTTGTGCCCGGAGGGGCTGTCACCGTGTCGTAACACGCCTCAAGGAAGATTGTGCAAGCTCGTTTTGCGGGTGACAACTCGACGGGGACACTGCCATGAATTTTGCCACGATGACCCAGCATGATTCGATCGTTATCAGCGCACCCGAGCGATTCGACTTCCGAATGATGCGCGACTTCGACGTCACGACAAGCAGCGCTCTCCGTGACCGGAGCGGTGAGGTTGTCGTTGATCTCTCCAGAACCACCCACATGGACACCTCCGCCTTGGCAATGCTCCTGGTGTTCCGCGACAGGGCCCGTTCGAACGGCAAGTCCGTAGTACTGGCGCGGGCGAGGGGTACCGTGAGGGAAGTAATGGGTATCGCAAGGTTCGACCAACTCTTCGAATTCAGATAGCCATCGGGACTGGAAAGTACCCTGGCGGAATGAAAGCCGATCATGAACGAACACGTCTACAAGCAGTTTGACTCCGACCTCGACGCCATTCGCGCCTGCGTCACCCGCATGGGCAGCCTTGTCGAGGAACAGGTACGCAACGCGCTCGACGCCTTCGACGCAGGCGACCGTGAACTCCTCGAACTGGCCATCGCCCGCGACTGCGACACGGACGAGATGGAGGTCGCCATCGACGACGCCTGCACCCGAATCCTGGCGCGGCGCCAGCCGACCGCCGTGGACCTGCGGGCAGTCATGGCGGTCGGCAAGACCGTGACCGACCTCGAGCGCATCGGTGACGAGGCGAAGAAGATTGCCAAGGCGACGCGCAAGATCCTCGAACGCGAATCGCGCTCCCGGACAACGCACTTGGCGGAAGTTCGCCACATGGGGGAACGCGCCGCGGCCATGCTGGAAGCGGTGCTCGACGCGTATGTCCGCCTCGACGCCGTCGCCGCCACGTCAGTCATGCGCCAGGACGGAGTGATCGACGATCACTTCCGCGCCATCGCGCGCCAACTCGTCAGCTACATGATGGAGGACCTGCACACCATCAGCAGCGCGCTCGACATCATCTTGATCGCCAAGTCGATCGAGCGCATTGGCGACCACTGCAAGAACATCGCCGAGGACGTGATCTACGTCGTCAAGGGCCCCGAAGTCCGGCAAATGAGTATCGAAGGGTCTGCGCGCGAAAGCCTCTGCGAGTGAGTGCCTTGCCAAAAGTCCTCATCGTGGAGGACGAGATCCCGATACAGGAGCTGTTGTGCTTCTCCCTCGTGCAGGCCGGCTTCGACGCCCACGTCGTCGGCAGTCCCGGGCAGGCGCTGCGGGAACTTGACGGCGAATCGCCGGCCTTGATGCTTGCGCGGTGGCCACCGCTGCCTCGAGGACCGCACGATCGACGTCTACGTGCGGCGGCAGTAGCGCCCGCTTCCTGATCGCCGCTGACGCGCTCGACAAGATCGGGTCTCAGGGCGATGTCGCTGGCACCAAGGACATGTCCGGCAGCATCGCCGAGCGGGCAGAGCGCCATTCGATCAGTTCGAGGCGGCCGTCTGAGTGCTCCAGGATCGCGGTGCAACTGTCGACCCAGTCACCGCAGTTTACGTAGGTGAGCCCATCCGCGTACTTGATTGCGGCACTGTGGATGTGCCCGCAAACCACGCCATCCAGACCCCGGTCGCGCACCGCTCGGATCACGGACTCCTCGAAGTCGCAGATGTAGGAGAGGGCCTTCTTTACGCGTCGCTTCGCATACCCGGCAAGCGACCAGTATCCAGGTCGCCGAAGCTTGCGACGAATCCAGGACAAGGACGCGTTGAGCCGCACGAGCAGGTTGTAGCCGACGTCACCCAAGACGGCCAGCCATCTGTGGTATCGAGTCACCTGATCGAACTCGTCTCCGTGTACGAGCAGAAACCGCCGGCCGTCGACCGTCGTGTGGATGTGTTCGGTCGCAACCACGATGTCGCCGAATGACGTCTTGTGATACTCACGCAGCGCTTCGTCGTGATTGCCGGGGATGAGCACGACCTTTTCGCCATGCCGGGCGCGCCGCAGCACCTTCTGCACGACGGTGTTCTGCGCGCGGGTCCAGTGGATGCTTCTGCTCATCGCCCAGAAATCGACGATGTCGCCGATCAGGTAGAGATTTTCCGCCTCGTAACAGCGGAGGAAGTCCAGCAGCGACTCGGCCTGGCATCCCCTGGCACCGAGATGGATGTCCGAGAGGAAGATCGACCTCACGGAAACCGCCGAAAACGGCTCCCGCGCGTTCAAGCGGCAGCCTTCAGTCGAATGTCCGGCACGGACGGATTGCAGACGGCGCGCAGGACGGTCTGCGTCTCGTCCGCGCGAACGCGGTTGGAGAACCACCAGATGCCGGCCTTCCTGATGCTCCAGTCCGCCTCCGTACCCGACAGAAGCAAGGCGGCCAAGCGGCCCAACGACGGTTGGTGCCCGACCAGAACGACGGCCCCGTGGTACTCCGGCCAATCAGTCGCGGCGACGAGGTCGGCGGTCGAGGCACCAACGCCGAGGCGCCGGTCCGTCTCGTACGGCCAACCGAGGGCTTGTGCCGTTTGCTGGGCACGGTCGGCCGGACTGACGATCACCCGAGGATCGCGCAGCCTGAGATTCTTGAGCCATGCGGCCATTTCGTCCGCCTGCCGCTGACCGCGCGCGGTCAGCCGGCGCTTTAGATCAGGCTTTCCAGCCTTGAAGTCCTCGGCATCGGCATGACGCCAGAGAATGAGGTCCATGCTTCTCTCCCAGCTAGGCTGCGCCGACGAAATGCCGACGGTAACGGTCCGAGACGTTCGACATCGGCATGAGGAGCAGCAGGTCAGCGGTATTGAAATCCGCGTCCCACGCCGGTTCGCCGCACACCCACGCTCCGGCACGCAGATAACCCTTGATCAACGGCGGCACTTCGGCGCGCGCTCCGGTAACGAGCCGCTCCCACGGAAGAGGGCAGCGTGGCGTGACCTGATACTCTGCCGGTGCCATGTGTTTAGAAAGCACCTGGAAGAGGTTGGCGGCGTTGTGCCCGCCATCGGCCATGCCGACCGACGCGCAACCCATCAGGTACTCGTACTTGTTTGCAGTCATGTATTCGGCAAGCTTTGCCCAAAGCATCGCGATGACGGCCCCATTGCGGTAATCGCGATCGATGCAGGAACGCCCGACTTCGACAAGGCGCGGGCGCAGGCGCTCGAGGCGCGTCAGGAAGAACTCGCCGTCCGAGTAGTAGGTGCCGACCCTCTTTGCATTCTCGGGCGGCAACACCCGATAGGTTCCGACAATCCGCCCGCAGGCCTCGTCGCGAACGATCAGGTGCTCGCAGTACGGATCGTAGAAGTCGCGGTCCACGCCGGGTTCCTGGCTCGCCAGGCAGGCGCCGTTTTCTTCCACGAAGACGCGATAGCGGAGCTTTTGGGCCTCGCGAATCTCGCTCGGCGAGTCGGCGAAGCGGACGGTGTACTGATTCTTGCGGGCGACCACTCCCGCCGGCAACGTGCAGGCCTGCTGAAGCATGAACTCTCTCCTTCTGCGGATTGCGAGAGCCCATGATTTCCCAGCCACGTTTCACCATGATGACAGCGGTGGCGTCATTTGCCTGTAACGCGGATCGAGGACCATAGCCTCATGTCCCGCCATCTCGTCGCCGCACTCCGGCTCTCGCGCGTCGCGTTGCACCTCGCCTGCGGCCTTGGCGTGGCGAGCCTGGTCTATCCCGTGCTGACGCAACGTTTGCGGCTGTGCCTGAAGCGACGGTGGTCTCGTCAGCTCCTCGCGATGCTCGGCGTGAAGCTGGACGTCGCTGGTAGTGCGACTTGCGCACCCCTGCGCGTGGCGAACCACGTATCGTGGCTGGACGTCTTCGTCATCAATGCCATGGAGCCCGTTGCATTCGTCGCCAAGGCCGATGTCGAACGCTGGCCGGTGGTGGGTCGCCTGGCGCGACTCACCGGGACGATTTTCATGGCGCGCAAGGACGGCCGCGCTTCGCGTGCTGCCAGTGCGCACGTCGCGTCCGCCTTGGCCAAGGGAGCCAACGTCGCCTTCTTTCCCGAGGGGACGACGACGGCCGGGGACATCGTGCTGCCGTTCCGCAGTGCGCTATTCCAAGGCGCCGTTGATGCCGGCGCCGCCATCCAGCCGCTGGCCATCCGGTATCGTGATCGTGCCAGGCGCCGTTCCCTGGCAGCGTCGTATTGCGGCGACACGTCCTTGATCGAGTCGCTCTGGCGTCTTGCGATGACCCCGCACCTCAGCGCATCGGTGACGTGCCTGCCTGCAGTGACCGTGCAAGGCCGAGGGCGGCGCGATGTTGCCGCCTACTGCCAGTTCATGATTACTTCTGCGCTATGGATGGCCGACGCCGGCGAATCAGTCGAGGACGGAAATCAACGCATCCTCGGCGCCGATGCGGCGCCTGTGAGCGGCAATGCGCTCCCGCAACGTTCGCACGACCCGGTCGTGGATCCGTTCCCAGTCCAGATGGGCCACGGACGCCGCCGCTTGGGTCCGTACTCGACGCAGTTCTTCGGGCCGGGTGGCGAGCAGCAGCGCGGCGTTGATGAACGCCTCCTCGTCTCCTGGCGACGCCAGGATGCCGTTGGTACGCGGCTCGATGAGCTCGGCGGCTGCCGCGTGGTCGTAAGCTACGACCGCCAGGCCGCTCGCCAATGCCTCTGCGGTAACGTTGCCGAAGGTCTCAGTCAGGCTCGGAAAGAGGAAGAGGTCCGCCGACGCATAGTGGGCCGCAAGGTCTTCCCCGCGCCTCAATCCCGCGAAGACATGCTCCGGGTGCTCACGCATGAGCGACTTCCGCAGGGGGCCTTCGCCGACGAACACAAGCCGCGCATCCCGACGTCCCCTCACAATGGCACGGAATGCTTCGAGTACGAGTCCGAGATTCTTCTCGGGGGCCAGTCGCCCGACATGGCAGACCACGAGGGCATCGTCGCCGACGCCCCACTGCTGGCGCAAGGCCGACGAGCGCCGATTCGGGTTGAAGAGTACGGTATCGACGCCGCGAGAAACCACGGTCAGGTTGCGATAGCCGCTCATGCTCAGGTGCCGGGCGATACCGTGCGTCGGCACGAGCGTCGCATCGGTGCGGTTGTGCAGCCGCCGCAGGTAGCGGGCGATGATCCCCTTGAGCCACCCGAGGCCATAATGCCGGCTGTAGGCGTCGAAGTTCGTGTGGAAGCCGGAGCTGACGGGCAGCCGCAGGGCACGGGCCGCCGAGACGGCTGACCAGCCCAAAGGGCCCTCGGTGACCACATGTACGATGTCCGGTCGCTCGCGCTGCCATTCGGCAATCAGTGCTGCCCGTGCCGGCAGACCGAAACGCAGGCCTTCGTAGCGGGGAATCGGGATGCCCGCAACGAGAAACTCGCGCAGGCCTTTCCCGTGTTGGGGGACCTCGTCCGGATGCTGGCGCGGCCGCACGAGAAAAATCGAGTGCCCTCGTCGCCAGAGGCCATCCACCATGCGACCGAGGGTCATTGCGACACCGTTGACGTCCGGCGGGTATGTCTCGGATACAAGGGCGATGCGAAGAGGCCCCTCGCTCACGATGCCTGTCCTCCCAGGAGCACGAGGAACCATGTGGTGGCTACGTTGACCAGTGCCACGAGTACTGCGGCGCTGCCAATGTCCTTGGCGCGCTTCGAGAGGCGGTGCTGGTCGAGGGAAACCCGATCGACGGCCGCCTCGATGGCGGAATTGAGCAATTCGACGACCAGCACCATCAGCACGCTGGCAATCATCAACGCTCGCCCGACGGCGTCGACCGGTAACAGCACCGCCAATGGAACAAGGATGGCGGCAAGCAGGACTTCCTGCCTGAAGGCGTCCTCATGGCGGTAAGCAGCGCGCAGACCGGCGACCGAATAGGCCAGCGCATTGGCGAGGCGTCGTAGCCCCGTTTTCCCCTTGTAAGGACTTTCCTGGCTTCCCGGAACGTGGTCGTTGGGCGCGTTCATGCAGCAAGGCTCCGATATAGATCCGCCAAGTGGCGCGCGCGCTCCGTGGAGGACCATTCCGCGGCAAAGCGGCGTGCCTCCGAACTCATGGCCTCTCTGCGCCTCGTATCCGAGAGCAACGCAGCCAAGCCAAGGCCGAAGGCCTCCGCGTCGCCGGGCGCCGCAATGGCGCCGCGTTCCGGCTCTATGATGTCTCGCGTTCCCATTCGGGCGAGTCCGTAGACGGGCAGCCCCGCGGCCATCGCTTCGAGCAGAACCAACCCCTGGGTTTCCGTATGCGATGCGAAGACGAACACGTCGGCGGCCGCATAGCAGTCCGGAAGTTCCGTTTTCCGGTCCAGGTACCCGACGAACATGACGTGCCGACCGAGCCCAAGGCGCACGACACGGTGGCGCAGCTCCGGCAGCGCCGGCCCTTCCCCTGCGATTACAAGCAGAGCATCGACGTGGCGAACGGCATGCGAGAGTGCGTCGAGCAGGAAACCGATGTTCTTCTCATGCGCCACGCGGCCCACGAACAACGCGACAGGCCGTGTCGGGGCAATGCTGTGCTGACCCCGAAATCGTTCTCGGCTGCCCCCTTCGAAGCGTCCGGCCGGGATGCCAGTCGGAAGCACGTGCATGGGCGCGGTGACACCGTATTCCTCGAGCTTGTCCCGCATCGCCAGCGAGGGGACGACCACTGCATCGAGGCCATTGCACTGATTACGCGCGATGCCGCGAGCGATGCCCCGCAGGACCGGTCGAGGCATCAGCGGCAGGTAGTGATCGATGTATTCCTCGAAATGCGTGTGGTAAGTAGCCACCACCGGCAGGCGGTGACGGCGTGCGGCACGGAAACCGGCGTAATGAGCGGCGAACGGCGTCTGGACGTGGATCAAGTCCACTCCGTCACGGGCCAGCGCATCCACCTTGTGCATCAAGGGCCCCCAGCGCATTAGCCGGTCCTCCGGGTCGAACGGGAGACGCCGGGAGGGAATCCGCCATGCCGCACCGGCCGCTTGCGACTCGGGGTATTCGGGTGCCACCAGCCCAACTCCGACACCCTGCCGCGCCAGGTCGTCACGAAAGGTGTCGATCGAGGTGGAAACGCCATTTATCCGCGGGAAGTAGACGTCGGTCACCATCAGGACGCGCAATGTCTCATTCTTCATGCGAGCACTATCGCCGCGGTTTGTTTCTGTATCGTGACAGCCTCGGCAACGAATCCGGCGCGGCCGGGGAGCAGACATTCGCTGCGGAAACAAACCCGGCTTTGGGATCCTGCGCGAGCGCGCATCGAATTGCCGGACAATCCGGGCCAGGCGGCGGGAAGATGCGTTGGCGCGCTCGACACGATTCGAACGTGCGACCCCTGCCTTCGGAGGGCAGTACTCTATCCAACTGAGCTACGAGCGCGCTGCGGAAACGCCGGGCGCTATTGTAGCGCGGCGTGCGGCCCGGCCAGTCGCAATATGAGCCGTGCGCCACGAGGACCCGACAAGCTATAATCCCCCACGCTAAAAAGTGCTGTTTCAATCCCTTCAGAGGTGACTTCCATGTTCTCGAACGTTTCCCGTTCGCTCGCCGTCGCGGGCGTGTTCGCCCTCTCCGTTCCGCTCGCTGCAGTCGCGATGGGGGGCAAGCCCAAGGCCGACGACGAAGCGGCCAATGCGCGCATCCAGCCGGTGGCCCGCGTCGATCTCGCCAACGCTCCCAAGGCGACGGCCAGCAACGGCCGCAGCGGCGAGGAAATCTACAAGGCCGTCTGCGGCGCTTGCCATGAAGCCGGCGTTGCCGGTGCGCCGAAGACGGGCGACAAGGCCGCCTGGGCGCCGCGCATCGGCGTCGGCCTCGACGTCCTGGTCAAGACGGCCAAGGCCGGCAAGAATGCGATGCCGCCGAAGGGCGGCTCCGACGCCAACGACGTCGAACTGACCCGTGCCGTCGTCTATATGGCCAACAAGTCGGGCGCCAGCTTCAAGGAGCCGGCGGCCGGCGAGAAGATCGCCAGCGGCGAGCGCAGCGGCGAGCAGATCGCCAAGGCGGCCTGCCTGAAGTGCCACGAGACCGGCGAGAAGGGCGCGCCGAAGATCAGCGACAAGGCGGCCTGGGCGCAGCGCGGCTCCAAGGGCCTCGACGCGGTGACCAAGACGGTGATCCGCGGCCACGGCAACATGCCGGCGCGCGGCGGCATGGCCGATCTGACGGACCCGGAACTGAAGGCGACGATCGCCTACCTGTTCAAGCAGGTCGGTTCGGACATCAAGTAAGCGTCGGTGCTTCGCGCAAGAAGGGCGGCTGCGGCCGCCCTTTTTCGTTGACGGCCGTCAGCTGCCCTTGGCCGCGAACATTTCCTTGAAGCGCGCCAGCTTGGCGCGGCCGGCTTCCTTGTCGTCGGCCGTCTGGTCGCGATCCTTGCCGGTAAGCTTGAGGTCGTCGCCCATTTCGGCGACGAAGCGGGAGGCCTCGCGCGGCTGGATCTCGCGGCCCTGCTTGCGCTTCTCGCACCAGGTGACGAACAGCGTGGTCTGCGCGCGCGTGATGCCGACGTACATCAGGCGCCGCTCCTCCTCGAGCCTGGCGGCGTCGACCGACTCGCGGTGCGGCAGGATGCCCTCCTCCACGCCGACCAGGAAGACGTGGCGGAATTCCAGCCCCTTCGCCGCATGCAGCGTCGCCAGCTGCACGGCGTCCTGCTCGCCGGCGTTCTTGTCGAGCATCGAGATCAGTGCCACGGTCTGCGACAGTTCGAGCAGGTTCTTGTTCTCCTCGGTGCCCTTGCCCGACAGCCACTCGACGAAGTCGCGCACGTTGCTCCACTTGCCTTCGGCCTCGCGCACGTCGAGCGTCTCGAACAGCCAGGCCTCGTAGCCGATCGCGCGCAGGAGGTCCGTCAGCACCTGGCCGGCGGGCTCGCGCGCCGCGCGGTATTCCATGCGGTTGATGAACGAGCAGAACTCCTGCACGGCGGCGAGCTGCTTCGGATTCACGTCGTGCTCGATGCCGGGCGCGAAGGCCGCGGCGAACAGGCTCAGGTGGCGCCGCCCGGCGGCGCGGCCGAGCGCTTCCAGCGTCGTGCCGCCGATGCCGCGCTTGGGCGTGGTCGCGGCGCGGATGAAGGCCGGATCGTCGTCGCTGTTGGCGAGCAGGCGCAGGTAGCTCGTCAGGTCCTTGATCTCGCTCTTGTCGAAGAACGACTGTCCGCCCGAGAGCACGTAAGGCACCTTGTGGGCGCGCAGCTGCTGCTCGAAGGCCTTCGCCTGGTAGTTGCCGCGATAGAGGATGGCGTAGTCCGACCACTTGCCGCGATGCTCGAAGCGGTGCGCCGTCAGCTTGTTGACCACCCACTCGGCCTCGTGTTCGCCGTCGCGGCAGGCGACCGCCTGCACGGCGTCGCCGCGGCCGCGCTCCGACCAGAGGCGCTTCTCGAACAGCTTCGGATTCTTCGCGATGACGTTGTTGGCGGCGGCGAGGATGCGCGTCGTCGAGCGGTAGTTCTGTTCGAGCTTGACGACGTGCAGGTTGGGATAGTCGTCGCGCAGCAGGCGCAGGTTCTCGATGTCGGCGCCGCGCCAGCCGTAGATCGACTGGTCGTCGTCGCCGACCGCCGTGAAGGACGCCCGTGGCTCGGTGAGCAGTCGCATCATCTGGTACTGGCAGCGGTTGGTATCCTGGTATTCGTCGACCAGCAGGTGCCAGAGCTTGGCGCGCCAGCGGTGCGCGACTTCCTCGTCGGCGGCGAGCAGCTGCGTCGGCAGGCGGATCAGGTCGTCGAAGTCGACGGCCTGGTAGGCGCGCAGCGTGCGCTCGTAGTCGGCATAGACGCGCGCCGCCTGCTGCTCCAGGTCATCCTGTGCGATCCCGACCGCCGCCTCGGGATCGACCAGCCCGTTCTTCCACAGCGAGATGCGGTTCTGGATCAGGCGCACGCGCAGCTTGTCGGCGTCCTTCAGCAGTTCCTGAAACAGCGCCGCGGTGTCCGAAGCGTCGAGGATCGAGAACGACGGCTTGAGGCCGATGCGCTTCGCTTCCTGGCGCAGCATCTTCGCGCCGAGCGCGTGGAAGGTGCAGATCGTCAGGCCGTCGACGGGCTTGCCGTGCAGCAGCTTCGCCGTGCGCTCGTGCATCTCGCGCGCCGCCTTGTTGGTGAAGGTGATGGCGGCGATCTTGTGCGGACCGATGCCGCACTCTTCGACCAGCCAGGCGATCTTGTGGGTGATGACGCGCGTCTTGCCGCTGCCGGCGCCGGCCAGCACCAGCAGCGGTCCGTCGAGATAACGGATCGCTTCCCGCTGCGCGGGATTCAATGTACTCATGGAAAAGCGGCCGCCACGCGGCCCTGAAGGCTTACTTGAGCTTGCCGCGCACCGGCTTCACCTTGCCGGCATCCTTGATCTCGACCTTGCCGCCTTTGCCGTTCAGGTTGCCGCATTCGCAGTGCGCCACGATGTGGGGGACGGAACTTACCACATGGCTGCACTCGGTGCACTCGTAGTAGACGTCGCCGCCCGTCGGCAGTGCTTCGCCGGCCGCGTGGTTCATGGCTTCGAAACGGTAGATTTTGCGCAGATCGATCTTCATGGCCCTTCCTTCCAGGCAGGCATTCTACTTGAGTGCGCGGCCACTACGCACCTGGAATCGTCAGCGCCCGCCGAAGGTCGTGATCTCCGTATATAGACTGGACTCGCAGACGTGCCCTTTCTGGCCCTGGCGCTCATGCAGGCCGGCGCCGGGTCGGTAGAGGGCGGAATGGTCGACCGCCGCCGCCGGCCGGTCGCTGCGCTGCTGGCGCGGCATGAAGCGTTCGACGTACTTGTCCGTCGCACGCGGCAGCGCGCGGTTGAAAACCGAAAACAGCTTCGACGCGCCGCCGGCATAGATGTCGCGCTTCGGATGTTCCGCGGCGTAGAGGATCGCCTGCGCGACGACGTCGGGCGCGTAGATCGGCGGTGGCAGTCTGGGTTCGACGTCCATGTAGTTGCGCGCGTGCGGCACGAACATGGTGTCGATCGCCGCCGGCTTGATCAGCGTCACCGACACAGGCGCGCCGGCCGCCCCGAGTTCGAGCCGCAGGCCGTCGGTGAAGCCCTTGACCGCGTGCTTCGACGCCGAATACAGCGTCTGCAGCGGCAGCGCCACGTCCGAGACCTCGCTGCCGATGTTGATCAGCGCGCCGCCATGCCGGCGCAGTTCCCCGGCGGCGATCAGCGAGCCGTGCACGACACCCCAGAAGTTGGTCTCGAACAGGCGGCGCATGTCGGCGAGCGGAACGCGGTCGATTGGCCCGAAGATCGAGATGCCGGCGTTGTTGACCCAGGTGTCGAAGCCGCCGAAGCGCCGGCGCGCGAGCTCGGCGACCTCCTGCAGTTCACCGTAGCTGCCGACGTCTGACGGCATCGCCAAGACCTCGCAGCCCTCGTGCGCGAGCTGCGCGGCGATGGTCTCGAGGGCGTCGGCATTGCGTGCCGTCAGCACCACGCGGGCGCCCGCGCGCGCCGCGCGCCGCGCCGTCGTCAGGCCGATGCCGCTCGAGGCACCGGTGATCACGATCGTCTGCTCGGCGATCGGCTTGAGATGAAGTTTCATGGCACCGCCTCCGATGTGGACTTCGCGCGGCGCGGCAAGCGCGGTGCCCGCCACGGGCATGTACGTTGCCGAACCGACGCCCGGAGGAGCGCATGCACTACAGAAAAGAAATCGACGGCCTGCGGGCCGTCGCCGTCGTGCCCGTCATCCTGTTCCATGCCGGGGTCGGCGCCTTCGCCGGCGGCTTCGTCGGCGTCGACGTCTTCTTCGTCATCAGCGGCTACCTGATCACGACCCTGATCCTGGCCGAGCGGGAGGCGGGCACCTTCAGCCTCGTCGACTTCTACGAGCGCCGCGCGCGCCGCATCCTGCCGGCGCTGTTCGTCGTCCTGGCTGCGTGCGTCGCGCTCGCCTGGATGCACCTGCTGCCGGCGGAGATGAAGACCTTCGGTCAGGGCGTGACGGCGGCCGCGGCCTTCGTCGCCAACCTGTTCTTCGTCGTCAAGCGCGACGACTACTTCGGCCTGCAGTCGGAAGCCAATCCGCTGCTCCATCTGTGGAGCCTGTCGGTCGAGGAGCAGTACTACCTGCTGTTCCCCGTCTTCCTGCTGCTGGCCTGGAAGCTCGGGCGGCCGCGCATCGCGCTGCTGCTCGGCGCCGTTGCCGCCGCCAGCCTCGCGGCCGCGCAGTGGGCCACGGCGCACGCCCCAGCCGCCGCCTTCTTCCTCCTGCCGACGCGCGGCTGGGAGCTGCTGATCGGCGCGCTGCTCGCCCTGCGTCTGTTCGGCCGCGAAGGCGCCGCGGCGAGTCGTGCGACCGGCGAAGCGCTGGCGCTGCTGGGCCTCGCGCTGACGGCATGGGCGGTGCTTGCCTTCGACGAAAGCGTCCCCTTCCCCGGCGTGCATGCACTCGTGCCCACCGTCGGCGCCGCGCTGATCATCGCCTACGCGACGCCGCGCACGCTGGTGGGGCGGCTGCTCGGCGCGCGTGCGCTCGTCGGCATCGGCCTGATCAGCTACAGCGCCTACCTCTGGCACCAGCCGCTGTTCGCGTTCAATCGCGTGCTCGCCGACGGCAGGCCGTCGCCAGCGAGCTTCCTTGCGCTTTCGCTGCTCGCGCTGGCGCTCGCCTGGCTGACGTGGCGCTTCGTCGAGACGCCGTTCCGCACGCGCCGGCGTATCGGCCGGGGAACCGTCGTCGCGTCGGCGGCGGTCGTCGCCTCGGCCTTCGTCGCCTTCGGCATCGCCGGCCACCTGAACAGCGGCTACCCGGACCGCAATCCGCTGTTCGCACGCCTCGTGGCCAACTTCGGCCTCGCGCCCGCCTGCAACGGCAACCACGCCGTGACCGCCGCCTGCGCCACCTCGCCGGCGCCCGAGATCGCCGTCTGGGGCAACAGCTACGCGATGCATCTGGTCGCCGGCTTGGCCGCCGCCTATCCCGACAAGGGCTTCGTCCAGTTGACCCAGGATTCGTGCGCGGCCAACCCCGAACTCGAGATGAAGAAGGCGGGCAAGCTCGGCTGCCGCGAGTTCAATCGCCGCGCGCTGGCGACGATCGTCGGCAGTCCGTCGATCACGCGCATCGTCGTGTCGTCGCGCTTCCACGACCTTGTCGACGCACGCAATGCCGCGTCGTTCGAGGCGACGATCCGCCGCCTGACCGCTGTCGGCAAGCAGGTGACGATCATTGGTCCGACGCCCTCGAACGGCGTCGACTTCGGCAAGTGCTTCGTGCGGCATGGCGGGGATTTCGCGTCATGCGACTTCGCGCGCCGCAGCATCGATCGCCGCCACGGCGAGATCGTCGCTCGGCTCGCGGAAGTGGCCGCGCGCAGCGGCGCCGAGTTCGTCGACCTCACGGACGCGATCTGCGCGGGGCCCGTCTGCCGCGCCTCAGTGAGCGGCACGCTGATCTACCGCGACGCCGGGCATCTGAGCCGCGAGGGTTCGCGCCACTTGTTCCGCGGCCTGCGCGCGGCCGGCCGCCTGCGGCTCTGAGCCGGTTCTAGCGCCTGGCCTGCGGCGCCGTCGGGCAGGGCCGGTCAGGGAGGCGCGGGTCGCACAGGGTCACCGAGCCCAGATAGGCGATCGATTCCTGCACCTGCGCGTCGGACGGTTCGAAGCGGAAGGATTTCTGCACCAGATAGAAACCGTCATTGCCCTCGATCGCCTTGGTCCAGGTGCTCTCGGGCTGGCCTGTCACCGGGTTGAGCGGGCAGCTCTGCGACCAGATCGAGAACGCGTACCCGTTCTCCGTTCCCTGAGTGACGCGCGCCACGGCGCCGTCGCGGCACAGCTCGAGCCACGCCGACGCCATGGCGATCTGGAAGCGCTCCGAGCTGGCCGTGCGGCCGAGGAAGGCGTGCGTCGTCACCAGTTCCGTCCAATCGTCGCCGTTCTGGCCGCGGGGGAGCATGCGCTTCATCACGCTGTCGCTGCGGTTCTCCTCGCGCTCGAGGTGGTAGCCGGCAGGGAGCCGGGGAGTCAGCGTTTCGCCGCCCGGCTGGGCGAACGGGACGGCCGGCACCACGAGGGCCAGGGCGAACATGCTGGAAGACGCTTTCATCGAGACCCCCGCAGGACGAGACGACGTCTCGACTGTAGAGGGAGGCCTTGGCGCCGCATATTCCCGATGGCCGCATCGACGCTAACTGGAAACCGGTATTGGCGGTGTCCGCCCCTCAACCGTCCTGGCGCACCGGCGCGATGCCCCATTCGGCCACGCCTTCCGGCAGCCGCATCGCATCGAATCCCTTCTTGCGCAGCAGTTCCACCGCATCGCGGGCCATGAGGCAGTAGGGTCCGCGGCAGTAGGCGACGACCGTCTTGCCCGCAGGGAATTCGGCCAGGCGGCTCTTGAGTTCGTCCAGGGGAACGGAGCGGGCGAACGGCAGGTGCGCCGCCTCGTATTCCGCCGGCGGCCGTACGTCGATGACGATGACGTCGCCCTTCTCGGCCAGCCGGACGAGCGTTTCCCGGTCGTGCGGCGCCAGTTCCTTCGGGTTGCTTTCGATCTGCGCCAGCGCCATGCGTAGCTCGACGAGGCGGTCTTCGGCCAGCGAGCGGATCGCCACCCAGAAGTCACAGACGGCGCGGTTCGCGATCCGGTAGATCACGTTCTTGCCCTGCCTTTCGGTCTCGACGAGGTGCGCCGCACGCAGTTCGCGCAGGTGCGCGCTGGCGAGCTTCATGCTGATGCCGGCCTCGCGGGCCAGCGTCTCGACCGGCTTTTCGCCCTGGCAGAGCAACTCGATCAGTTCCAGCCGCTTCGGGCTGCATGCGGCCTTGCCGATACGGGCCACCTGTTCGTACAGGAGGTCCTTGAGGCGTCGGCTGTCGTTTTGCGTATTGACCATGGCTGCCATGTTATCGCCCGCCCGCTTGACGGCACGGGAACGCTGCAGGTACATTAGTCTAACGATCGTTAGATCGTTACACAACAAGAGGAGACAAACCGATGGTTTTCAACAAGTTGCTGGTTCTGCTCGCCGTTGCGCTCGTGGCGCGCGCCGCTGCCGCCGCCGACCAATCGATGACGGTTCCCAATGCCGTCGATCCCGCGGGCAACCGCGTCCTCACCATCATCAACAAGGATCCGCCCGGCGTCCGCTGCAACACGAACACGCAGGTGGCTGCCGAAATCGCCAATGCCTATCGCGTGCCGATCCAGATCATTCCCGCCAGCCTGGCGCCGAAGCTCCCCGCGCCGAGCGTGTTCTACGGCAACCAGATGATCGCGGCGGAAGGCAAGGAGCACAACGGCATGTCGAGCTTCCAGATCGTCGCCGACGTGCTCGACTTCGAGGGCGCCCCGAAGCAGCCCAAGAGCGGCCTCCTCTATCAGGAGAAGGTCCGCAAGGACTTCGATGCGTTGAAGGCGGTCATCAAGACGGGCGGCAAGTGACCGCGCTCGACCCGGCCGAACCCCGACGTGGCGCCGGCCTCGGCCTGCCGGCACTTCCGCCATGCTGATCCTGGTCGTGCTGGCGGGCGCCGCGACGGGCATCGTCCTCGGCCTCTTCGGCAGCGGCGGTTCGATCATCGCCATGCCGGCGCTGATGTACCTGCTCGACGTCGAGGCAAAGTCGGCGATCGCCATGAGCCTGGGCATCGTCGCCGTCACGGCGACGCTTTCGGCATGGGACCACTGGCGGCGCGGCAACGTCGATGTCCGCGTCGCGCTCGTGTTCGGCCTGTTCGGCATCGGCGGCACCTTCGCCGGCGCCAAGATCGGCGTCATGACGCCGGTGGCCGTGCAACTCGTCCTCTTCGCACTCGTCATGTATGCGGCCGCGTGGAAGATGCTGAAGCCGGTACTGATCCCGCAGCCGGCCGGCGACGGGCGGCTGCCCCCTCCCGAGCGCCCGGCGGAGGCGAGGATGCCGCACATCGCGGCGCACGGCATCGGCGTCGGCGTTCTGACCGGCGTCGTCGGCGTCGGCGGCGGCTTCATGATCGTTCCCGCGCTGGCCCTGCTCTCCGGGCTGCCGATGAAGCTCGCCATCGGCACGTCGCTCGCGATCGTGGCGGCCAAGTCCTATGCCGGCTTCCTCGGCTATCTGGGCAGCGTGCCGATCGACTGGACGACGATGGGCTCGTTCACGCTCGTGACGATCGCGGGGAGCTTCGCCGGCACCCGCCTGGCGCACCGGTTCTCGCAGGAAACGCTGAAGCGGAGCTTCGGCAGCTTCCTGGTCGTCGTCGCGAGCTACATCCTGATCAAGAGCGGGCTATGAGCAAGCCTTCCGTCGCCGCACGTCGCCTGCTCTGGCTGTGCCTGGCCGGAATCCTGCCGACCGCGGAGCTTGCCGCCGCCGCCGAATGGCGCCACCGGGCGAGCCAGCGTGGCGTCACGCTTACTGCGAATCCGCTCAGCGGGGCATCGCGGGTCGCCTTCTACGAAGCCCGCGGCTTCGGCACCGGGAGCATCCGACCCTATGCCCGCGCCTGCGCCTTTTCGCTCGGCATGCACAACAGCGGCGCCCTGCCGATCAGCACGCACCTGGGCGACTGGCACGCCGTCGGTGCCGACGGCCGCAAGGTGCGCCTGCGCCTTCCCGGGACCTGGGAGGACGAATGGGGAAAGGCCGGCGTTCCGCAGGCGGCGCGCATCGCCTTCCGCTGGGCGCAGTTCCAGACGGAAAACGCCTTCGAACCGGGCGACTGGATCATGGGCATGGCGACGCTCGAAGCGCCGCTGCCGGGCAAGTTCCGCATCGTCGCGCGCTACCGCGACAAGAAAGGAGATCACGAGATTGTCCTCGACAGACTTGCCTGTGCCGGCGACTGAGCGGCGCTGGTTCCTCGGCGCTTGCGCCGGCCTAGTGCTGGCGGCCGCCTGCCCGCCGTTGCGCGCCCAGGGCCGCGGCATGGCGCCGGTGCCGGGCGGCCCCGCGGCGCCGGCCCTGCGCCTTGCCGACGACGACGGCAAGCTCGTCGACCTGGCCCAGCACCGGGGCAAGGTCGTGCTGGTGAATTTCTGGGCGACGTGGTGTCCGCCGTGCCGCAAGGAGTTTCCGTCGCTTGCGCGGGTGCGCAGGCTCTTCAAGCCGGCGGAATTCGAGGTCCTGGCCGTGAACGTCGGCGAGGAGCCGGATGCCGTGTTCTCCTTCACGGGCGTCGCCGGCTTCCCCGTCGTCTTCGATCGCGACTCGAAGGCGATGGCGGCCTGGTCGGTTCGGGGCCTTCCGGCGACCTTCCTCGTCGATCGCGACGGCCGCCTCGCTTTCCGCGCCACCGGCGGGCGCGAGTTCGACGACCCCGAGATCGTCGCCACGATCAGGCGACTGCTGGTCCGCTGAACTCCGACGGCCGGATCGCCGGCGCCCGCTCAGGAATTGTCGTCGTCAGATCGGGGACGGATGAACGACCTGCCGGGACATCACAACCAGCATGGGCACTCGATGCGATTCAGTCGAAGAGTTCTTCCAGAAACGACTTCTTTCGGTAGTGCTTGCCATGCCGGTGGTCGTCATCTCGCCGATGGTGGTCGCCACTTCCCCACGATACCTCCGGTCGCGGTCGCGTTTCATCCCGGCGCACCTCTGTTTGGGAGTCGCGGTTGCGTTCGATGATCTTGTCGAGTTCCCCCCGGTCGAGCCAGACGCCGCGGCACGTCGGGCAGTAATCGATCTCGATGCCGGAGCGCTCGGTCATCATCAGATCCATGGAATCACACGTAGGGCATTTCATGTTTCGGTTCCTCCAGCTGCGATGGGGCAAGCTTAGTGTCCCTTCCCGCCTTGGAAAAACAGAATAACCGGGGCCGACAATTCGAAAATAACCGATGCAAGCGCCGCGATTCGCCCGACCTCTCCGGCTGGAAGCCTGGCTGGCGCTTTGGTTCGGTCGCCCCGATCAGCCCTGGCGCTGATCATCCACCATCATCATCGATGCCGGCGCCGTGCGCCTGCAGGTCGGCGTGGTACGACGACCGCACGAGGGGGGCGCAGGCGGCATTGGCAAAGCCCATCTTCGTCGCTTCCTCGGCATACATGCGAAAGACGTCCGGATGCACGTAGCGCGCGACGGGCAGGTGGTGGTTCGAGGGTGCGAGGTACTGGCCGATGGTCAGCATCTCGACGTCGTGGGCGCGCAGGTCGTGCAGCGTGACGAGGATCTCCTCGTCGGTCTCGCCGAGGCCGACCATCAGGCCGGACTTGGTGGCGACTTCCGGATGGCGCGCCTTGAACGCCTTCAGCAGCAGCAGCGAGTGCGCGTAGTCGGCGCCCGGGCGGGCCTGCTTGTAGAGCCGCGGCACCGTCTCGAGGTTGTGGTTCATGACGTCGGGCAGGTGTCCCTCGAAGGCGTCGAGCGCGATTTCGAGGCGGCCGCGGAAGTCGGGCACCAGCACTTCGATCTTCGTCGTCGGCGACAGCCGGCGCAGTTCGGCGATGCAGGCGGCGAAGTGCCCGGCGCCGCCGTCGCGCAGGTCGTCGCGGTCGACGCTGGTGATCACCACGTACTTGAGCTTGAGCGCGGCGACGGTTTCGGCGAGCTTCCTCGGCTCGTCCGCGTCGGGCGGCAGCGGCTTGCCGTGGCCGACGTCGCAGAACGGGCAGCGCCGCGTGCACAGGTCGCCGAGGATCATGAAGGTCGCCGTGCCCTTGCCGAAGCATTCGCCGATGTTGGGGCAGGTGGCTTCCTCGCACACCGTATGCAGGGCGTGGTCGCGCAGGATCGCCTTGACGTCGGCGAACCGCGTCGCGCTCGAACCGGCCTTGACGCGTATCCAGTCGGGCTTCTTCAGCGGCGCCGCGGCCGGCACGATCTTGATCGGGATGCGAGCGGTCTTGGCCTCGCCCTTCTGTTTCTCGCTCATGCGTCGAGTGTACGACGAAGATGGGCGACGAGTCGTGCCGCGACCTCCTTGCGGTCGACCTCCATGCAGAGGTCGCTCATGCGGGTGACGGGCATGCCCTCGTAGCCGCAGGGGTTGATGGCGTCGAAGGGCGCGAGGTCGGCGTCGACGTTGAGCGCGAGGCCATGGTACGAGCAGCCGTTCTTGATGCGCAGGCCCAGCGCGCCGATCTTGGCGCCGCCGACATACACGCCGGGCGCGCCGGCAAGGCGCTCCGCGAGGATGCCGTAGTCCGCGAGCAGGTCGATCAGCGCCTGCTCCATGCGGTTCACGAGCTCGCGCACCATCAGCTTGCGGCGGCGCAGGTCGAGCAGCAGGTAGGCGACGACCTGGCCGGGGCCGTGGTAGGTGATCTGGCCGCCGCGGTCGATCTTCACCACCGGGATGCCGACGTCGCGCAGCAGGTGCTCGGGCTTGCCGGCGAGCCCCTGCGTGAATACCGGCGGGTGCTCGCAGATCCAGAGCTCGTCGGGCGTGTCGTCCGTTCGCGCGGCATTGAAGTCCTGCATCGACCGGTAGGTCGGCGCGTAGTCGACGCGGCCGAGGTCGCGCACGCGCAGCGCAGCGCCGCTCACAGCACTACCTTGACGAGCGGATGCTTGGTCAGATCCAGGTAGAGCGCGTCGAGCTGGGCCTTGGAGGTCGCGCGCACGGTGCAGGTCAGCGACAGGTAGTTGCCGGCCTTCGAGGTGCGCATTTCCACGGTCGCGGCGTCGAAGTCGGGCGAATGGCGCAGGACGATCCCGCAGATCTCCTGCGCGAAGCCTTCCTCGGCCTTGCCCATGATCTTGAGCGGGAAGTCACAGGGGAATTCGAGCAGCGTTTCGGCCATGTCAGCGGTCCATTGCACGGTGCGCCACTCGTGCCGCATGAAGTGTCGTGAGAGTAAGCGAACTCGAGTCTTTTGCGCGCCAAGGAGGGCGGGTATCCGGCTCCCTTCGTGTCCCCCGGACCGTCCCGGTCCTCCTCCTTGTATCTTTCCAACCGTAGTCAGAAGTGGTTGTTGGTACGCTTCGCGTCGTTTCGGGCGCGGCGGTGCAGCCTGTTTCTTCCAGGGGCCGATAAGTCCGTGTAAAAGCTGATGGCGCATCGCCGTGACCGTTCCTTTGGAGCCCGAACAGTTGTTGGACCCAAGATCGCATTGACAAGGATGGGAGAAGAGGAACATGCCTGAACAAATCGTCGTCGGTATCGACATCGCTAAACAGACCTTCGACGCCGCCATCGGTATTGGCAGCATCGAGACCTTCGCCAACGACGACGGCGGCCACGATGCGCTGCTCGCCAAGCTGGCCGAGAAGAGTGTCGACTTGATCGTCATGGAAGCGACTGGTGGCTTGGAGCGCGATCTGGCCTGCGCGCTGCAGGCGGCCGGTTTCGCGGTGGCCGTCGTCAATCCCCGCCAGGCGCGGGACTTTGCCAAGGCCATGGGCTATCTTGCCAAGACCGATCGCATCGATGCCAAGGCATTGACGGAACTTGCCCAGGTGCTGTCCCATCACCCGGAGCGGGAACGTTTCGTCAGGACGCTGCCGACACCGGCGCAACAAGCGCTGCAGGCCCTGGTCGCGCGTCGGCGACAGCTCGTTGCGATGCAGGTCGCCGAGCGCCAGCGGCTTTCGGTCAGCCATACCGCTGCCCGGAAGAGCATCGAAGTCATGATCAAAGCGATTCGAGCCCAGCTCGATGAGGTCGAGGCGGCGCTTGCCAAACATATCGATACCCATCACGCCGATCTCGCCAAGCTCCTGACCAGCGCGCGCGGTATTGGCCCGGCCACCAGCACCAGCCTGATCGCTGACGTGCCGGAACTCGGGCAGTTGTCTCGACGGGAAATCTCGGCCTTGGTCGGCGTCGCTCCCTTCAACCGCGATTCCGGCCAGATGCGTGGCAAGCGCGCCATCTTCGGCGGACGCGCCCAAGTCCGCGCCAGTCTGTACATGGCAACGCTGGTGGCGACCCGCTTCAACGCGGTCATCAAGCGCTTCTACGACCGCCTCGTCGTTGCCGGCAAGCCGAAGAAGGTAGCGATCGTCGCCTGCATGCGCAAGCTCCTGACCATCCTGAACGCCATGGTCAGAAGCGGAAAACTTTGGGACGAGTCTCTTCATGTCGCTTGACTTGAAAGACAGTTGCTTTTACCTACGGGAGCCGGACACCCGCCCTCCTTGTGGATACGCCCGTGGTTTCGAGCGCAAAAGAGGCACGGCGTCACCGCTCGGGACGGTGGGGGCGCTGCTGCGCGTAGGTAAAGAAGGAGGAGCGGGCGCAGCCCGATCCGGGTGACACGGAGCGCAGCAGCGCCCCCGGCGGCACGAGCGTCCACCAGCCCCAAAAAGAAGACGGGGTGTTTCATTTCAGCCACCACGCATCACCCGCGTCTTGAACTCCTGGTACCAGCCATACATGCGCGCATACACTGGACCCGGCTTGCCATCGCCGACGGCGCGGCCGTCGAGGGTAACGATCGGCAGCACTTCCTTGGTCGAGGAGCTCATCCAGAGTTCGTCGGCGCTGCGCACTTCAGCTTCGGTGATGTCGCGCACTTCGATGGTCAGCCCGTTCGCCGCGGCGATTTCGAGCACGACGTCGTAGGTGATGCCCGGCAGCATCAGGTGGTTCTTCGGCGGCGCCAGCAGCGTGCCGTCCTTGACGGCGAAGACGTTCGACGCCGCGCCCTCGGTGAGGAAGCCGTCGCGAAACAGCAGCGTCTCGGCGCAGCCGGCGTCCACGGCGAGTTGCCGCAGCAGGCAGTTCGCCAGCAGCGAGGTGGTCTTCAGGTCGCAGCGCATCCAGCGGATGTCGGCGGCGCTCACGGCGGCGATGCCGCTCTCGCGCTGCGCGGCGGGCGGCGTCACCAGCGGCTCGGTCATGACCAGGACCGTCGGCGTCACGGTCGGCGGAAAGGCGTGGTTGCGCACGGCCATCGGGCCGCGCGTCACCTGCAGGTAGACCGACTGGTCGTCCCACTCGGCGCCGGCCACGATGCGGGCGATGATCTCGCGCCATTCGGCGTCCGCACGCGGATTCGCCAGGCGGATGCCGTC
>Ga0209066_10001690_pt1 | contig 28607 bp, 32 predicted proteins | sample All_14_2_FD_187198 | JGI IMG/M metagenome (GOLD analysis project Ga0209066, IMG submission 187198) | Freshwater microbial communities in response to fracking from Pennsylvania, USA - Allegheny Zone_MetaG_DW_15 (SPAdes) (version 2) ...
CTATCCAAGGAGAGCTGGTCAACGGACCGCTGAGCCTGCCAACGGCTGAGGACATCGAACAAATTCACGAGCAAGCACGCAACGAAGGATTTCAGGCCGGCTTCGAGGAGGGCAAGCAAGCTGCAGAAGCAACAACAGCGGCTGCACGCGAACAAGAAATTGCCCGTCTGATAGCGTTGAGCGCAAACTTTCGCGACGCATTGAGCAGCATTGACCAGGTTGTTGCGGAGCAGACACTTGACCTCGCCCTGGAGGTCGCTTCGCTGGTCATCGGTAGCGCACTGCAAACACGTCGTGAGTTGCTATTGCCAATCATCCGTGAGGCCTTGCAAGCGCTGCCGCTACACCACGGCAACATCAGCGTGCATGTCAGTCCGGAAGATATTGAAAGCTTGCGAGAGAATGTCTCCGAGATATTTTCTCAGGGAACTATCCACCTGATCCCCGACAACACAATAAGTCCCGGCGGCTGCCTGCTTACTGCCGGACACAGCGAAGTCGACGCCAGCCTGGAAACCCGCTGGAAAAGAGTCCTTGAAGCCATTGGCGTCGATCCGGAAAAATGGCTGATTCGCTGACCCCTTCGCCAATTGATCACCAGGCGCGCTGGAACCGTTTTCTCGAAGGTTGTCGACACGCTGCCGGCAACGCACAGCCGATTTGGCCAAGCGGGCGACTCACCCGAATCAACGGGCTGGTCATGGAAGCCTCCGGCCTCAAGCTACCACTGGGTAGCACCTGCCGCATCCATCCCGCCACAGGCACCCCCATTGAAGCAGAAGTGGTTGGCTTTTCAGGAGAAAAACTCTATCTGATGCCTTCCGACGAGGTTTTCGGCCTAGCACCTGGTGCCCGCGTTGTCCCATTTGATGCTCCCAGCCCACCACCCCACGTCGACCAACCTGGGTACCTTAAGCGACGTGCAATCGACCGCGCCAAACAGGTCCCCGTTGGTGACGAGGTGCTGGGCAGGGTCCTTGATGGCGTAGGCCGGCCACTCGACACCAAAGGCGCCTTACACGCCAGCCATGCGCGTCCACTGCAAAGCCGCCCGATCAACCCGATGAGCCGAGCAGCCATTGAACAACCACTGGACGTCGGAATTCGCGCCATCAATGCCCTGTTGACCGTAGGGCGTGGGCAGCGCATGGGGCTGTTTGCGGGTTCCGGTGTCGGCAAGTCCGTACTGCTAGGGATGATGGCCCGCTATACCGAGGCCGAGGTCATTGTCGTCGGGCTCATCGGCGAGCGAGGCCGCGAAGTCAAGGAATTCATCGAGCAGATTCTCGGCGAAGAAGGCATGCGTCGTGCCGTGGTCGTCGCCGCTCCGGCAGATACCGGACCACTCATGCGCCTGCAGGGCGCCGCCTACGCGACAACCATTGCCGAGTATTTCCGCGACCAGGGACGACACGTCCTATTGATCATGGATTCACTGACCCGCTACGCCATGGCGCAACGGGAAATTGCCCTGGCTATCGGTGAGCCACCAGCGACGCGCGGCTATCCTCCATCGGTATTCGCCCGCCTGCCCCAACTCGTCGAACGCGCCGGCAATGGCCAGGAAGGAGGAGGTTCAATCACCGCCTTCTACACTGTACTCGCCGAAGGCGATGACCAACAGGACCCGATCGCCGACTCCGCTCGCGCAATCCTCGATGGCCATATCGTGCTCACCCGAGCACTGGCAGATGCCGGCCACTATCCGGCAATCGACATCGAACAATCGATCAGCCGGGCAATGGTCAATCTGATCGAAAATTCGCAACTTGAACAGATTCGCCGGTTCAAGGTGTTGTTTTCCCGCTACCAGCGCTCCCGCGACCTCATCGCCGTCGGCGCCTACGCCCCTGGATCGGATCCAGTACTCGACCAGTCAATCACCATGTATCCACGCATGGAAGCCTTCCTGCAGCAGAAACTGAACGAACAATCAGATTTTCCATCAAGCGTAGCCCATCTTGCCCGGCTTTTCACTTAATCCATGAGCCAGCCCTTCACTCTTCAACCCTTGCTTGATTTGATGCAGAACCGCGCCGACGAAGCGAGCCGCAAACTCGGACAGTTAATTGCTGCAGAGCAAAGCGCTAAGAGCCGCCTGCAAATGCTTGAGCAGTACCGTGCCGAATACGCTGATCGTCTTCGAGATGCAATCGCACAGGGCATGACCCGTCAGGTCTTGGCCAATTATCAGGACTTCCTCGCCAGGATTGACGAAGCCATCCACCAACAAACCTTGGCGGTACAGCAATCAGAGAGCAACACCAGCAATGGTCAACTGCACTGGAAGGAACAAAACACCCGCCTGAAAGCCATCGATACGCTATCCGTACGCCATGACTTGAAGGAGCGCCAGCGTGAAGAAAAGAAAGAACAAAAACTACTCGACGAATTTTCCGCGAGGAAATACGCCTCTGATGCGAACCAAAGGAACGACTAATCCTTTCTTGGGCATATAGCTTGCTTAAAAGAGACAAGCATTCTCGATCCAGGAATAACGATGAGCCTCTCTTCCCTCCTTTCTTCCGTTGTCGCAAGCAGCAAGCATACCTCCATGACAGAGGAACTTGGTGCGGTCACAGCCAATGGAGAAAGTATCGACTTTGCCGCTTTGCTAACCGAGCAAATGAATGATGCAGAGCTCGGGACACCCTCCGCCGCATCTGACAACAATCTTCACGCGATCACGGACGCCACACCGAAACAGCAATCAACAGCCTCTTTTGCCCCCCTTCCCTCATCAGATCCTGGGGGGATTTTCTCACTGTTTGAAACTGTTGTTGCCCAATTCAACGGATTACCCCACAGAACTCATCCAGGGGCGGCGGAAAAAAATGGCGCAATCGGTGATTCAGCGATCACGAACAACCACACCCAATTCAGCACTAACGAGGTACGGCCAAATCCGCGCTCAGCACACGCATTTGAGCCCAAAGTCTTCTCCGGTTCTCCATTGCATTCATCGCTATCCGAAAGTACAGATAGCCAACCCAACGGATTGAGCCCGTGGACATCTCAAAGCCTAGACGAACACCTGAATAGTGGATCACCAGTAGAGAAAGCCTCTTTGCCCCAAACCGAACTTGACGAGGCACCAAGCATCGACAGTACATTTACCCTGCCCGGAAATTCCGCTGCATCGCGCCAGGACCAATTCTCGAACACGGACAAGTTGCAGGTTGACAGCACAGGAATGCCCCTCGCCTCCCCATATCCATCAGCTGAAAATTCAGATCAAATCCTAGCGCTTGTTCAAGATACCGCACGGCAGGAGTTCGGCAAAGCTGCGCCGAAAACCGCTTCAATCAACGACCGGATGGCAGCGAATGAAGTTGTCAAATCCGCAAGCGGCTCTGTGACATCTGAAACTCAAACACACCAGACAGAATCGACTCAAGGCCAGATCACTCCCCGGCCATTCAACGGGGCATCGAGTTCAATTTCAAACTTGACAATACGCACCAACACGTCTCAGAAATCACCTCAGTCGGCAGAAATTTCCGCCATCACGAACGGTGAAGCATCAGCCCCCGCATTCGCGAAATTTGCCGACGTGATCTCTATGAAAGGCGGCCAACCGCTCGCGACTGAAGTTCCTGTCGCCAGTAATGAACCGGCAAAACCTGCCGGCGATATCTTACCCCCCCTTCCAGCAAATACTGCCGGCCCGCTGGAGCGCCCCCAAAGTGCCATGCGTATGGATAGCCCACACAGTATTGCCACGTCACTGAACGATCCTCGCTGGTCAAACCAGTTCGGTGACCGCGTTGTCTGGCTGGCGCGCGGAGAAATTCAGAACGCCCAAATAAACATCAACCCAACCCAACTCGGCCCTATTCAAATCAACATCAGCCTTAATGGTGACCAGATGTCTGCCCACTTCGTGGCAGCCCACCAGGAAGTACGCCAAGCTATTGAAGACGCGATGCCTCGCCTGCGTGAGATGCTTTCGGGTGCAGGTATTAATCTTGGTCAGGCTAATGTTGGCGCCCAAACCCAACAGCAACAGCGCGAAAGCTCTGCCCATCTAGGCGAACGCCCCCGCTCCGTGGGCGAAGACGCTATACTTTCGCCGGATAATCACACAGCCTCAAACATAGTCGGCCGGCCTATTCAACAAGGCAAGGGACTGGTAGACCTGTTTGCCTGAATATGAACATAGAAAGGTAGAAGCATGGCCAAAGATGCAAAGCCAGCCGAAGACGGAGCAGATGCACCGCCCAAGAAAAGCAAGAAACTGCTGATCATCATCATCGCGCTTGTACTGTTGCTGCTGGTGGGGGGAGGTGCAGTTGCCTTCCTGCTCATGAGTAGTGCTCATGATGAAAACCTTGACGAAGATGAGGTTGCTGAAGAGACCGTCAAAAAACCGGCCAAGAAGAAGGAAAGCGGAGCCCCCCCGGTATTCGTCAATCTTGATCCGTTCACCGTAAATCTTGTACCAGAAGTTGGTGATCAGTACCTGCAAGTGATTCTCTCTCTCGAACTAGACAACCCAGAGTCCCAAGGACAACTTGCCTTGTTAATGCCCAGAATCCGCAACAACGTTACCCTTTTGCTATCCAGCAAAAAAGCATCGGAACTTCAGCCAAAGGAAGGCAAAGAAAAATTGGCTGCAGAAATTCTGGATGAGATCAACGGTGCCATCACCCCCCCCACCAAGAACAAGCGCGGCGAAACCGTTCCCGCGGAAGGCCCCGTCGTGTCCGTATTGTTCACTTCTTTCATAATTCAGTAAGGAGCCATGGCCGGCGACTTTCTCTCCCAGGATGAGGTTGATGCCCTGCTCAAGGGCGTCACCGGGGAGACTGACGAACCCACGGAAGGCGGAAGCGACGACGCAGGCATCCGCGCATACAACCTCGGCACCCAGGAACGCATCGTTCGTGGCCGCATGCCCACGCTTGAACTCGTCAATGAACGTTTCGCCCGTTACCTGCGCATCGGGCTGTTCAATTACATGCATCGCAATGCTGAAATCTCGGTTGGCCCAATTCGAGTACAAAAATATAGCGAGTTCATCCGTAATCTTGTTGTTCCGACCAACCTGAATCTGGTGGCAGCCAAGCCACTGCGAGGTACGGCCTTATTCGTGTTTGATCCCAATCTGGTGTTTCTGGTAGTGGACAACATGTTTGGTGGTGATGGTAGATTTCACACCCGAGTCGAGGGAAGAGACTTTACTGCAACCGAGCAGCGCATCATTCAGGGCTTGCTGGGCGTTGTCTTCGGTGAATACTCAAAATCATGGAAGCCAGTTTACGACATTCAGTTCGAGTATATCCGCTCAGAAATGAACTCGCAGTTTGCTAACATCGCCACACCTTCTGAAATTGTCGTATCGACATCTTTTACATTGGAGTTCGGTGGCGCTACTGCTGACATGCACATCTGCTTTCCCTACTCGATGCTTGAGCCGATACGGGACTTGCTATACAGCACGATGCAAAGTGACCAGCTATCCACCGACAAACGCTGGATTGGCACCCTACGCAAACAGTTGCAGGGCGCAGAGGTTGAGATCGTTGCCCAACTTGGATCGGGTACCGTTTCATTGCGCGAAATACTCAAACTAAAACCGGGCGATGTCATCCCGATCAATATCCCTTCACGTATCGAAGCTCAGGTAGACAATATTCCTTTGATGGAATGCACCTACGGTCAACAGAGCGGACAGTACGCCCTGCGGGTCGAAAAATTCATTGCTTCGCCACCTGATGGCAACTCAGGCGAGCAAGTGACAGGAGAAAAGCATGTCTGACGAAATGGAAAACTTCGCGAGTAGCGCTGCCGCGGAGGAACAGATTAGCGAGGATGACTGGGCTGCAGCCATGGCAGAACAAACCCCCATGGAAAGTGCCAGCCCACCGGCACAGCCAGCAGATATTTTTCCGTCGTTTGGCGGACAAATGGCTGCAGGTGGTGTGATGAACGAACTGGACATGATCTTGGATATTCCAGTCCAAATCACCGTCGAACTCGGACGAACCAAAATCACCATCAAGAATCTTCTGCAATTGGCGCATGGCTCGGTGGTCGAGCTTGATGCCATGGCCGGTGAACCGATGGATGTACTGGTAAATGGAACGCTCATTGCGCAAGGGGAAGTCGTCGTCGTCAACGACAAATTCGGCATCCGTCTGACCGATATTATTACGCCTTCCGAACGCATGCGAAAAATCAATCGCTGAACAACGAACGACATCAACCACATCAACGCGACAAGCAGTTTTTGGGTTTAAGATAGCGAACTACGAAACCACCCCCTGCCACCGACTTGCTACGCCCCCCACTTCTCTGTTCAACGCTATTCTGTTCGCTTTTCCTCTCGGTATCTGCACAAGCAGCCGACGCTGCTACCCCGGGAGTACCTGCCAGCACCTACCTGCAAGCCACCTTGGCGTTGTTGCTGATCGTTGCCCTGTTATTTGGCGCAACTTGGGCTGCGCGTAAGGTTTCTGGGGGAAAGATGTTTGGCCAAGGCAACATGCGTGTCATCAGTGGCATAGCCCTTGGCCCCAAGGAGCGCATCGTACTAGTCGAAGTTGAAAACAACTGGCTGGTAATAGGTATCGTACCCGGACAGATTCGAACTTTACACACATTGCCGAAAGGTACCAATCCATACCTCCCCCCAGACGACAAACAGGGCTCAGCACCATTTGCCGACTGGCTGAAATCGATCCGGGAGAGGCACGGAAATGCGAATTAAACTATTTCTGATCGCCTCAGGACTGTTCGCGATCAGCAGTCCCGTGCTAGCTCAGGCAACGGGGCTGCCCGCATTCACAAGCACCCCAGGAGGAGCGGGTGGCACGACCTATAGTCTGACCATCCAGACGCTGCTACTACTGACTGCGATGACCTTCATCCCGGCAGCCGTCTTGATGATGACAAGTTTTACCCGAATTGTCATAGTCCTTTCGCTACTTCGGCATGCCATGGGGACTCAGACAGCTCCACCAAACCAGATCATTATCGGGCTTTCGCTGTTCCTCACCTTTTTCGTCATGTCACCCACACTGGACCGTATCTATACCGAGGCCTATATACCGCTCTCGGAAAGCCGGATCAATATTATGGAGGCTGGCGAACGTGCTGTTGAACCATTGCGTTCCTTCATGCTGAAACATACACGGGAGTCTGATATCGCCATGTTTGCCGGCGTTGCCAGAATCACCAACATCGAAAAACCCGATGATGTCCCCTTACGTATACTGATCCCGTCATTTGTCATCAGCGAATTGAAAACTGCATTCCAGATTGGTTTCGTCCTATTCATACCTTTCCTGATCATTGATATGGTGGTGGCGAGCATACTAATGTCCATGGGGATGATGATGATGTCTCCCATCATGGTGGCACTGCCATTCAAGCTGATGCTGTTCGTTCTGGTCGATGGCTGGCATCTCATCATCGGCTCACTGGTTCAGAGTTTCAACATATGAGTCCGGGAACCGTGATGGAAATTGGCAGGCAGGCCATTGAGACAACTTTGGTGCTATCTGCTCCAATGCTGCTTGCAGCGCTCGCTGTCGGCTTGATCGTCAGCATCTTCCAGGCGGCCACCCAGATCAACGAGATGACACTGCAGTTTGTCCCAAAACTGGTAGCCATGTTCCTCGTTTTGATTCTTTTCGGCCCCTGGATGCTTCAGTATATGATCGATTACATCCAGCGCCTCTTTGGCAGCATACCGCAGCTCATTGGCTGACCCATGCTGAACCTCAGCACGGCGCAGATTGATGCATGGATTGTTTTTTATGCCTATCCGCTCGCTCGCATACTTGGCCTGATTGCCACAGCCCCGCTATGGAGTACCGCGGGAATTCCACGGCAAACCAGACTCATCCTCGGATTTGCCATTACCATCGCCATTGCCCCCGTATTGCCTACCATGCCGCAAATACAACCAGCCTCGCTTGCAGGGCTGTGGATACTGGGTCAGCAGATTTTGATCGGCATCGCAATGGGCTTTGCTGCTCGTCTTGTATTTGCAGCAATCGACATGGCAGGCACCTACATCGGATTTCAGATGGGCTTGGGTTTTGCCACATTCTACGACCCAATTGATGGTGCACAAACACCTGTTGTCGCCGAATTCATCGGACTCCTCGCCTTGTTACTGTTCCTGTCGTTGGATGGTCATCTGCTTTATATCTCGACGCTGGCGCAAAGCTTCCACGCCATCCCGGTTGGCCCTGAAGCCCTCTCACCCAATAGCTGGCGGAACCTTGTCGAACTGGCCGAAAAAATATTCTCTGCCGGCCTACTTCTATCGCTGCCGATCATCGTTGCCTTGATGATTACCAACGTAGCCCTTGGTATATTGACAAAAGCCGCTCCACAACTGAATCTGATGGCACTTGGCTTTCCACTTACCCTTATGGGTGGTTTTGTCTGTATTGCACTGAGTCTGAACTACCTGACAGTGCCGCTACAAGCTCTCTATGATTATGCGTTGCATGCCATGCTGGGATTTGCTGTGCCAAACATTCAATAAGCATAATTCATGGAAAACGAATCTGCTGCTTCCCGCTTTGCAAAACGAATTACTCCGTGAGCAACCCGACGAGCGCCAAGTGTCTGTGAGTCGATACCTTCCGTATACTCAACTATCTGGTAATCCCCGTGCCCATACTCATTTTTCAGAAGAACAGCTCGACGCTTCATGATCTGTATCGACTCCCCTGCGCCACCGGTATGGAATCGTTTCATTGTCATTGAAAACCGATAGGTATCTTCAGCCAGTTTTTCTTCTTCTATTTCCCAATTGGGTGCCAGAGGATCGTAAATCAGATAGATTGCCGCCGCCGCCCCCAAGGCAACACCTAACTTAACAGATGTGTTGGCAGTTAATGTGAAGGCATTCGTTCCGTTGCTACTGCAAGCAGAGAGACTCAGACAGAACGCAGCGAATACAACAATTGTTTTTTTCACAGAATATTGAATAGACTGAGTTGGCCAGTCTGCTTGAATGTAATCTGCGCAGCTTCAAGCTGCGTCTGGATACGAGAAAAATCAGAAATCGCCGCTGTGTAATCGAGATCCTGCAATTCAGACAATCGCATGTCGTACAGCAATGCACTGTCAGAACCTGCATCGCTCAACGCATCAAGCGTGTTGAGTCTAGTGCCTACAGACGCAATCATGTTTGCCACATGACCAATCGAATTATCGATCTGGTCGTTGAACTGCGCCAGATCCGCTTCCGAAAAAGGAACGCCACTACCAGGATCCAGAATATTGATCACCCCCTGTACGGCATCAAAAATTGAGCCCCCCGCAGGACTCCCTTGTCCGTCCTTGACCTGCATGAAGACTTCAAATCCGTTATGACCGAGGTTCATTACATTGGATGCCGAGACGCGCACAGCCTGCTGTCCTTGATCGCCGGCATAAGTGGCACCGGTACCCGTCAAGGCGAAAGGTTTTGTCGCTGACTTGTTGCCAGAGTAGATATAGTTCCCTGTTCCATCCTTGGCATTAGCAAGCGTCAGAACATTATCGAGAATACCTTTCAATTCAGGAACCAGCAGCGCCCTTTGTTCTACTGTGGTATTGGCAGCACCAGCAGAAAGTTCCCGCACCCTGATCAAGGCATCGCTGACGCTCGACAAATTGCCTTCCATGGATGCCAACTTCGCTTTGGCATCGCCCTGATTGTCTAAGTATTGCTTGTTTACCGACTTCGACTGACTGACTTGCAATGCCTCCCAGGCACCGACCGGATCATCCGACGGCGTCAGAATTCTCCGCCCGGTGGACATCTGGTTTTGCAATTTGTACAAATCAGACTGAAGGCTTTGCAAGCCTTTGGTACCGGTACCGAAGAGCATGGAAGTACTGATGCGCATGATTACTCCCCCTCGTTAGCTGATGGACAACAGCGTTTCAAAAAGCGTTCCGCCAATTGCCAGTACTTTGGCTGCCGCCTGATACGCTTGCTGATACTTCATCATGTTGGCCGCCTCTTCATCCAGATTAACGCCCGAGAGCGAATCACGCGCCGACTGAGCCTGATTCAATACTGTCTCCTGAGCCGCCAGACGGACTTTAGCCTCACGCGTCTGAATACCGTTGTCTGCAACCAGCTTGGAATAAGAGGACTGATAACTTGCGGTGCCGCCATCCATGGTTTTTTGCATCTGCAGATTGGCGAAAAGCACTGCATTCCGCCCATCCTGTACGGCACCGTCATTTCTATCAAAGGTGAATTGATCACCCACATCCGGAACTCCAGCCACTTTGAAGGACATGCCGGAAAATTCGACATTCGACAAAGCCGAAGCGCCGTTGGTCAGCGCTATGTTGCCGCTGCCGGCAACAGTCGTTCCATCGGCATACGTTGCCGTCCAGTTGCCAGCCAGACCATTCAGCGACGCCGCCGAAGCAGTCAAGGTCTGCGGCAGCCCTGCTGCAGAATAGCCAACAGTCGTTACGCCTTGCGCAATCGTCATGCTCCCGGTATTGAACGATTCCTTGACCACCCGCATCGGGGCCGCCGCAGCAACCAATCTGGGATCCGCCGCAATCCTGCTGTTCACCTCCATGCTGCCGGCGGTCTCGCCATAAGGTTTGACGATGAATCGGTCGCCATTGGCACCGACCGTGGCAATATCAAAACTCAGGCCCTCGCCAGGAAGATCGATGGTACCCGCACCAACGCCGTTGGCCACAACCTGCTTGTCGCTCATCCGGGTCACGCTATAAGCACCGCCAGCGGCAAAGGTCACCTGATAATCACTGGTCTTCAAATTGGTCTGGAAACCGCTATCGTAAGCCGGCCCCCCCGGTGCAACCGGCGGCAAAAAACTGGCGGATACCGCGCCAACCCCGGAGTTTCTAGAATTTGGTACGACAACCGGATTAGGGACGGTGAAATACTCCCCGACAAAGGCATTTCCATCCTCGGCAATATTGCCCATCAAATCCTGCCCAAGCTCATGCTGAGCGTTGAAGGTCAAGGCAAGCGAGGTTGCGATGCGCCCGAGTTCATTCTTGGCCACATTCAGAGAATCATTTCGAAACTGCAACAGGCCACCGAGCTCCCCCCCGGTAATCATCGATTCCGGCAACTCCTGCGCCCCCCCGGGGGTTTTCAAACCCACGGCAATACGCGTCAAGTCTGCTGATGAAGCTTGCGCCGTCAGCTCAGCCGCCCGGCTTCCCCCGACAAGTTGCTGTCCATTGCCGAAAAAGACATTGTATGTACCATCGCTATTTTCATTGACGCTGACCTTGACCAGCTTGTTCAACTCGTTCACCAGCTGATCCCGTTGATCCATGAGGTCATTGGGTGGCTGACCATAGGCGCCCTGCGCCAGCAATACCCGATCATTCAACTCCGCGATCTGGGCTGAATAACCATTGATTGCGGAGACAGCACTGGCAATCCTGCCATTGGTTTGATCTGCGAGTTCCGAGAGACGACCATCAAGCACCTGAAAACGCGACGTCAGCGTCTGGCTTGTACTGATCATAGTCTGTCTGGCCGGCAGTGAAGAAGGATCTGCCGCCACCTTCTGCGCGCCGGAGAAAAATTCCTGCAAGGCTGGCGACAAGCCCGCGTTGGGATCCGCCAGCATATTGTCAATTTGACTCAGCTGGGTATGTAACGTATCCATCTGACTCAGACTCGTTTGTGCAGTATTCAGGCGCTCGGACAAAAAATCGTCGTACATCCGTTTGACCGTGAGAATTCTGACGCCTTGCCCAATCGACCCCGCGCCGCTACCCACCGAAACATTCGTTGCCTGCACCGTCGCCTGTCGCGAATAGCCGGGCGTGTCCGCATTCACAATATTGTGCTCGGTCGCCAGCAAGCCCATTTGAGCCGCCTTGATCCCGCTAACACCGATGCTGAATAATCCTGTACCCATGATTCCTCACCTCATAGAGGTTTTTACGGCCATTGGACCGAAATATTGAGGCTGAAATCAACCGATCAGCGCCTGGCGCAATGTCGGACCATTAATAATGCGCGCCAGTTTGTCGGCGTACATCGGATCGGTAGCATAACCAGCCTGCTGTAAACGACGCGCAAACTCCGTGCCATCCTGTGATCCGATTACCCCGCTGTAGCGCGGACTGTTACGTAAAAGACCCGCGTAATCCTGGAATGCCTCCGCATAGGAACCATACGCCCGGAATTTTTCGACAACCTGCTGCGGCTTGCCATCCACGTATTCAGTGGTCACAGTATCGACCGTGGCACCGGTCCATCCCTTGCTGGCCTTGATACCAAAGAGATTGTGAGCACTGGAGCCATCCGGGTTACGAATTTCGCTCTTACCCCAACCGCTTTCCAATGCCGAATGGGCAACCAGGAATTGCGGTGGAATGCCCGTCGACCGCGAGGCTTCGACTGCATGCGGCCAGACCTGATTGACAAAGTCGCGCGCTGAAGCCGGTGCTTCCGTACGTCCCTGGGAGCCCGTCACGGCTTGGGCAGCGTAGGCTGCCGAGGTTGGCAAGCTGCCCAGCACCTCGTGATATTGCAGATTTTGTGCCGCCGGCAGGTCCACCGGCAAGCCTTTGCCGGCAAGGATTGCCGAAAGCTCACCGCCGACATCCCCGGAAGTTTCTCCTGCAAGGTGCTGCCCCAACTGCTGCTCGATCAATTTGGCAAAGCCGATGCCATTGCCTGAAGTAGCCATATTCTGCGCCATCTGCTGATCGAGCAGTCCATTGTAAAAACGGGTCTGGTCACTTTGCAGCAAGCCGTCAGTCGGCACAGTATCGCGCATGCTTTTGAGAACCATCTGCAAAAAGAGCGTCTCGAACTGCTGAGCAGCCGCCTTCAAGCCGGCCTGTGGATCCTTCTGGAACTGGCTGCGCAAATCCTGCGACGCCTGGACATCAAAGGCTGCTCGATTAGGCGTGTTCTGTATTTTGACCGACATCAACCGAACCTCAGATCACTTCAAGTTCGGCACGCAAGGCACCGGCAGCCTTCAGGGCTTGCAGAATGGCCAGTAAATCCATCGGATTGGCCCCCAGAGAATTCAACGCCTTGACCACATCGGCCAGACTGGCACCCGCCTTGACGCTGACCAGACTGCCATTATCCTGATTGACTTGGACATCCGGCCCCATGCCGCCAGCCTGACCAGCATCCACCACAACCGAGAGATTGCCGTGAGCCACGGCACAGGGCTGCAAAGCAACACGTTGATTCATCACCACCGAACCTGTACGTGGATTGACGACGACTTTAGCTTGTGCGAGAGCTGCATTCACCTGGATATTCTCAACCTGGCCGAGAAAACTGACCCGCGCATCGGCAGAGTCCGGCGCCCGCAAGGCAATACGACGGCCATCAATCGCCTGAGCAGTACCTTCACCCATGGTCTTATTGATCGCTGCAACCATGTTCATTGCTGTGCCGAAATCCGACTGGGACAATTCGTAATAGACAAAGCCCCCCTGCCCTAGTGCAGTTGCGACGCTGCGCTCGACTGTCGCACCGCCGGGGATTCTGCCGGCAGATAGATGGTTGACCGTAACACTGGCCCCACCCGCGCCAGCACCTACGCCGCCAACCATGACATTACCTTGGGCCATGCCGTAGACCTGTCCGTCAGCGCCTTTCAACTGAGTCAGCAACAGCGTACCGCCGCGCAGGCTCTTGGCATTGCCGACAGACGAAACCGTCACATCAATTGCCTGCCCCGGCTTGGCAAACGGAGCGAGATTTGCAGTCACCATCACCGCGGCGACGTTTTTCAACTGCAGCTTGGTTGCCTGCTCGGTTGTCAGATTGATTCCCATCTGCGAGAGCATGTTGCCCATCGCCTGAGTGGTAAACGGCGTCTGCGTTGTCTGATCACCGGTACCGTCCAGACCAACCACGATCCCGTAACCTATCAACTGGTTGTTACGCACCCCTTGCAGGGAGGCCAGATCCTTGACGCGTTCGGCAACTGCCGGGGCAACAAACAGCGGGCCGAGGCAGCCTACCAACAGCACCACTCGGATCAACTTCTGGGTGGCAGAGTAGGGATTCATGATCTGAGCTTTCTGGAACGGTGACTAGAATGGCAAGACACTAAGAAAGAACCGTGCCAGCCACCCCATGACCTGTCCTTCGGCGACCTGGCCGGACGACTTGTACTCGATACGCGCATCCGCAATCTTCGCCGAATCAACCGTGTTAGAGAAATCGACAAAGGATGGATTAACCACACCAGAAACACGGATGAATTCCTGTTCCTCACCAATCGCGATCTGCTTCTCACCAGAAACCAGCAAATTGCCGTTCGGCAACACGTCGATCACCGTTACCGTCAAATTGCCGGTGAAAACGGCATTGTTTGCCGCCTCGCCCTTGCCGCTGAAATTGGTGGTGCTCGTTCCTTCCATATTCAAGCCATTCAGCCCCGCGACCGGCATGCCGCTGAAGGCACTGATCGAGGCCGACTGCGTACCAGTACGATCCAGCTTGTTGCTGGCCTTTTTCGAAGCAGAAGTATTTTCAGTAATCTTGACGGTAATGGTGTCGCCGACAAAGCGCGCACGACGATCCTCGAATAGTGGGCGACTATTCGCTGCCTGATAGATTGCGCCGTTGGCCAACGGCGCAATCTGCCGCACCTCGGGACGCGCTGTCATCGGCTGATGAACATTGGTTGGCGGAACCGAGGTGCACGCGGCAAGCAACAAACAACTAGCCAGCAGAACGACTTTCATGATCTCACCTCAAATCTGCGTCAGGCGCCCAAGCATGGCATCGGAAGTTGTAATCACCTTCGAATTCAGCTCGTAGGCACGCTGTGTCTGGATCATCGTCACCAACTCCTCGGCAACATTGACGTTGGAGGTCTCGACGTAGCCTTGATTCACCGAGCCGGCACCATTGGCGCCCGGGGCATTCGGCGTCGGCGCACCACTGGCGGCAGTCTCCAGGAAAAGATTCTGACCGACACTCAACAAGCCCCCCGGATTGACAAAAGTAGCCAACTGGATGGCGCCAATTTCCGTGCTTGCAGCCGTCCCCGGCTGAGTCACGGTCACCGTACCGTCGGTTCCGACAGCGACAGACAGGGCATCCGCCGGGATCGTGATATTGGGCTGCAAGGGATAGCCCTCGGAAGTCACGATCTGACCTTGATTGTCCTTCTGAAACGATCCGTCCCGCGTGTACCCGGTCGTACCATCAGGCAACAGTATCTGGAAAAAGCCGTTGCCATTGATGGCCACATCCAGCGCGTTGTCCGTTTTCTGTAAATTTCCTTGCGTAAAAATGCGCGCGGTCGCTACTGGCCTCGCCCCCGTACCGACCTGCAAGCCGGTCGGCACCTGGGTTTGTTGTGAAGTCTGGGCACCAGGCTGGCGTATGTTCTGATACAGCAGATCCTCGAACACAGCACGCGCACGCTTGAAACCGTTTGTACTGACATTCGCCAGATTATTCGAGATGACATCCAGTTGGGTTTGCTGAGCATCAAGACCGGTACGGGCAATCCACAGGGATCGTATCATTTTTCTTTCCTATCAATTACCTACCGCAAGCAACTGATCGGCGCGCTGGGCGTTTTGATCGGCTGTCTGAAGCATTTTTATCTGCAATTCGAACTGGCGAGCGAGACTGATCAAGTTGACCATGGCATCGGTTACGTTGACATTGCTGCCCTCAAGCGTCCCTGAGGCGACGCGAACATTCTCATCAGCCGCAGCCGGTTGACCGCTACGCAAGCGGAACAAGCCATCGGCACCACGTACAAGGTCGCCCTCCGGGGGATTGACCAACTTGAGGCGCCCCACCGGATTCACGTTGTTCGGCGTGCCAAAACTGGGAATGATGGAGACAGTGCCATCCGAGGCGATCTCGACGTGATTGTCCGGCGGTATGGCTATCGGACCTCCATCACCTAAAACCGTCTGCCCGCCCTTGGTCTGCAACTCACCGTTTACGTTGACATCCAGGCTACCTGCACGCGTATAGGCTTCACTGCCATCAGGCAGTTGAACGGCCAGCCAACCGCGCCCCTGAACAGCCACATCCAGGCTGCGTCCGGTAAACATCAGCGGACCTTCATCAAAGACATCGGCCACCGACGCATCGACGACAAAAGCCCGCGTCGGCATCCCTTCACCTTGGACTTCAACCGCCCGAAAACGGTGCTCCTGCGCCTTGAACCCGATCGTGCTGGCATTTGCCAAATTGTTCGCCGTACCGGCTTGCTGCATGAAAGAATGCTTCGCACCGGTCATCGCGGTATAGATCAGACGGTCCATGTCAGGGCTCAGTCAGCGTTAGCGCAGGTTGACCAGGGTCTGCAGAACTTGATCCTGCGTCTTGATCGACTGTGCATTCGCCTGATAATTGCGTTGATTGGTAATCAGATTGACAAGCTCTGCGGTCAGATCAACGTTGGACTCTTCAACCGTCGATGCAGAAAGCACCCCGAGGCTTGATGAATTTGGTACGCCAACCAGCGCAGGCCCAGAATCCGGCGTCTCGCTCCACTGATTATTACCCAGCGAATTCAATCCGTTGGGGTTGGTAAAGTTAGCGAGAACGATCTGCCCCTGAACGAAGGTCTGTCCGTTGCTGTAGCGCCCCTGAATCACGCCGTCATTGCCAACCGACAAGCCCACCAGATTACCTGCTGCATAGCCATCCTGCTCCAGCGCATTGGTACCAAAAGCCTGTCCGAACTGAGACGTTCCAGTAAAGTCGACATCAAAAGTGATCGTCGGATTAGCGCCATTGGGCACAGTGCTCACTGCACCAACAACTGAATCCAGGTCGATGGTAATGTTCAAGGGATTCGAAGCCTGATCAAGAACGCCATTGGCATCAAAAGTCAACGGCCCACCACTGTTTGTAGTAACAAATGCATCGGAGGTACCATCAACGTTGAAATGCACATCCCATTCCCGCGCATTTGCCGTTTTTTCAAAATACATAGTCAGCGTATGTGCATTCCCCAAGCTATCGTAAATATCCAAGGCTCTGGAAAAGTTGTAGGTTTGCGGATCAGGGGTATAGATCGGTCCTGTTGCGGCAGTCCATGGCAACTCGGGAACATCCTCCCGGGAATCCAGATTCAGGTTGGCCTTAACGCCGCGAAAGCCGCTGGACACGCTGCTCCCGGTTTCCGAAGGCGGCAATGAAGAAGCCGATATTTGCAGGGGCTGCGGACTGGAGGGAACAACAATCCCGGACTGGGCAATAAACCCTGTCAGCTTCATCGACTGGTCATTGACGATGTATCCGTTTTTGTCGAGATGGAACTGGCCATTTCGCGCGTAACTCGTTGCGCCATTGCTATCCATTCGGAAAAAACCCGCACCATTGATTGAGATATCCAGAGGACTGTTCGTCGCCGTTATATTGCCTTGCGAAAACTGCTGCTGAACAGCAGCCAGACTAACCCCGATGCCAATCTGGTTTGCCCCTGCCCCGTTCAACGAGGCTGCATAGACATCGGAAAAATGGGAACTTGCGGCCTTGTAGCCGACCGTGCTCGCATTGGCGATATTGTGGCTGGTCACATCGATTGCCTTACCGGCAACATTCAGACCACTAAGTGCTTGTTGAAATGCCATTTTGAACCTCGCTCAGAGAATTTGTTGAACGTCCTTGAACGCGACACTACCCAAACTGCCGAGATCAAGAAGGAATCCAGTTTTCTCTCTTACCACAGCAGAAACCGTGCCAATCTGAGCCGGTGTCGCTTTTATTTCCTGTCCGCCAGCACTTGCCTTAACCTCGAACGAATAAATGCCATCAGCGACCGCGGCTTCATTGGCATCCTTGCCGTCCCAAGCAAAGTAGAAACTACCCGCCGCATGCGCGCCCAGCTCTTCGGTCTGTATGACCTCGCCACTTGCATTCTTGATGGTGACTTGCACCAAGTCTGCAGGCCCCTCAAGGGTTATCCCGCCAACGGCCTGGCCATCGGCAAGCGGCAAATTATTGCCGGCAACCATCACATTCTTGCCGATAATCCCTGCCGCTTGCATAGCCTGAGCTTCGGAATAGCCATCCAACAACTGCGTCATGGTTGTATTCAACTTCTCAATGCCGCTGACCGTATTGAGTTGCGCCAGTTGACTGGTCACCTGTGCGTTATCAAGCGGATTGAGAGGATCCTGATTCTTTATTTGCGCCATCAACAGCGTTAGGAATCGATTCTCCATATCCCCCGCAGCACTGGTTGTCTCAGTCTTCGTTGCGGAACCGCCTACCGAAGCAAAGATGTCTGCAGCACTCGACGTTGTAGCACCGACATTCGACATGATTAAATCCTCCTGATGTTCTGATTAATTCTGCGCAATCTGCAGGGTTCGCAGCAATAACGTCTTCGCCGTATTCATGACTTCAACATTAGTCTGGTACGACCGTGAAGCAGAAATCATGTTGGTCATTTCCTCGACGACATCGACGTTGGGAAAAGCCACATAACCCTTTTCATCAGCTGCCGGGTTCTTCGGGTCATACACCATGCGATGAGGGGCGGCGCTGTCTACAATCTCTCGCACACGCACCCCCTGAGACATTTCTCCATTGCCGCCCATCGGCGTTGCCTCGAATACGACCTGCTTGGCACGATAGGGGCGCCCATCGGAGGAAATGATGCTGTCAGCATTGGCCAAATTCGATGCGACGGTATTCAGGCGCATCGACTGGGCGTTCATCGCACTCGATGAAACCTGGAAGACATTAAATAGACTCATAGTTTTCTCCTTTAGCCTTGAGTGCCAACCATGGCACTTTTTAGCCCCTTGAACTTGTCTGCAATGAGTTGGGTCAGTATCTGGTACTGAATTGCGTTGTCTGCGATCTGGGCTCTTTCGACGTCCATATCCACGGTATTGCCGTCTACCGCTGATTGAGACTCCCGACGAAACTGTATGTTTGCTGCCCCAGTGTCACCTGAGCCTGGCAAATGGCCGTGCGAAGTCACGGACATACGAAGAGCGCCACCGTCAAGGCGCCCGGCCATCGCACTGTCCATGGCTGTACTGAAATCAAAATCACGCGCCTTGTAATTCGGCGTGTCAGCATTGGCAATATTCGAGGCCAGCACTTGATGGCGCTGAGCGCGCAAGTCCAGGGCCTTGCTGTACACACCGACATGACTAGCAATGTCTGCCATTTCATTTCTCCAAAGCATTCTTGGATCAATAAAAGCATGATTCGTACCACCGAATGAAATTTCATTCCACGCTCTGACTGAGGCACAATTCCGAAATGCTCAGACGAATACTTCTTCTATTTTTCTTGGTCACCCATGCCTTTGCCGAAGAAAAAGACTTCATCTCGCAAGCAGTGGAGCATCACGCGAAACTGTTGGCCACAGGACAACCTGGGGAACTCCGGATAGATACCGGCCCCATTGAACTCAATCGACTTGCTGCATGCAGCAAAGTAGAAACCTACACCCCACCGAACATACGAACCATCGGGAGGACGCACATCGGCGTTCGCTGTATTGAATCAGCAAACTGGAACATTCTCGTCCCCGTGCAGATCTCCGTTATTTCTGCCTACCTGACCACGAACAGGGCCCTCCTGGCGGGGCAGACGATTCGCAGTGGCGACCTGAACATTGCTTCCGGTGACATTTCCGCCTTGCCCACGGGAACGGTCACCCAACTGGATCAAGCGATAGGAAAAACACTGCGAAACTCCATCGGACCAGGACAAGTTCTGCGCAGCGAACAACTTCAGTCGCCTTACGTGATTCGCCAAGGCCAAACGGTAAAAGTGCTATCCCGCGGCCCGGGATATTTGGTTAAAGCGGGCGGAAAAGCATTGAATAACGCAGCAGAAGGAGATCTGGCACGAGTCAAGATGCAATCAGGCAAAACCGTTAGCGGCATTGCTCAGCAAGACGGCACCATTCTTTTGGCAAATTGAGCTAAAGTTTCGCACATGAAGGCCGTAGTATCGAATAACGCTCAAAGCCTCGAAGGCAACATCATGAAAATCGACTCCTCCTCATTTACATCGCCGCCGTTGCGTACCGCCCCTGTTTCCCAGAAGCCTGCTGAAAATTCGGCCCGTGCGGCGGACGCAGTAGTTCTCAGCAACTCACCGGTCAAGGCACAGGGCAGTGAAAAGCCACCGGTAAATGCAGCAAAAATTCAGGAAATCAAGGAAGCGATCTCGCAAGGACGTTTTCGCATCAACCCCGAAGCCATTGCCGATGGACTGATCGAAACAGCAAAAGACTTGGTCAATAGCCAGCGCAAAGCCTGATGTCCCGGTTGCATATACTTCTTGCAGACGAAAAGGAGCTGGTTTCCCGCTTCCTGAACATGCTGCGAGAAGAACAATCCCTACTTGTCAGCGGCGAAGCTGACAGCCTGCACGCTATAGGTCTGGGAAAACTTGAACTGGTTGAACTTCTGAATCGAGCTGAAGCTTCCAGGACAGATTTTTTATCCGCCGAAACACCTTCCGGAAAAAAACCGGAGATGACTGAGTGGCTAAGGCAGCATCCGACCGAAAAACCCGCGCGGCAACTTTGGTCGGATATTCTCGAACTGGCCAGAGAAGCTAGGCAATTGCATACTCTGAACGGTGAGTTGATCAATTCTCACCTCGCAAGAACAGCAGAAGCTATTGCTATTTTGACGCAACGCCAAAAAGACCAGGCACTTTACGGCAGCAACGGCCAAGCCGCGGCTGGAACCGGCAGTCGTATCGTCGACTCTGCCTGAAGCTTATTGCAGGGGCTGGCTGGCCAACTCGGTTGGCTCCTCTGGTCTTTCCGAATCAATCAGAATACTGACCCGCCGATTTCTTGCCCTTCCCTCGACAGAGGTATTGGTCTCCACCGGTCGGGTTTCTCCGTAGCCAATGGCGGTCAGCCGCTCCGCACCAACGCCCGCATCGTTAAATAAGCGCAGCACCGTCGTTGCCCGCATCGCGGAAAGTTCCCAGTTTGATGGAAACTGAGCCGTCGCGATGGGAACATTGTCCGTATGGCCTTCGATAGTGATGGGGAAATCCGAGTCGGCAAGTACGATTGCCACTGCCTGCAAGGCGCTGATGGACTCGGCTTGCAGGCGCGCCTGCCCCAATGAAAACAGTATGCTGTCATTGATTTCTATGGTGACGCCACGACTGGTCTCCAGCAACCGTACCTTGCCTTGGGCAACAAGCGGTTGCAAGGCCTTCATGATATCGCCGGCCACATCGCGCATCTGTTCCCGCTTGACTGACTTGGCTTCATCCACCTTCTGCTGCTCGGCGAGACGATCGGGTTTGGTTATTGGCTTGGGTGGAAGAATCGGCGCCCCCTGCAGAATTGCCATTGGCTGCCCGCCGATTTCTCCCGTTGTGTTTTTGAAAGCATTGACCAAGGAGTTGGACAATACTTTGTACTTACCTTCATTTACCGAAGAAATCGCGTACATCACGACGAAAAAAGCGAAAAGTAAAGTGATGAAATCTGCGTACGAGACCAACCAGCGCTCGTGATTTTCGTGCTCTTCCTCCCGGCGCCGCCTCCGATTCATTAGCGCAGGTAGCCTCGCAAGCGACTTTCGATGATGCGTGGGTTATCTCCGACAGCGATACCCACTAAACCATCAATCATCATCTCCCGGGCAGAAACCATTCGGGAGATATAGTATTTCAGCTTACCAGCGATAGGCAGGTAGATCAGATTTGCCAGTCCGACCCCATAGATGGTTGCAACAAACGCAACCGCTATACCGGGTCCTAACTTGGTTGGATCAGAAAGATTTTCCATCACATGGATCAGCCCCATAACAGCCCCAAGAATGCCGATCGTTGGTGAATACCCCCCCGCAGACTCCCAAACCTTGGCAGCCTGCCGCCACTCTTCCTCAAAAGTATCAATATCCACTTCAAGCAATTCACGAATGCGCTCTGGATCGGCACCATCAACAAGCAATTGCAGACCTTTACGGGTGAAGTCATCTTTGATTCCAGGAAGATGGTTTTCAAGCGCCAAAAGGCCTTCGCGCCGGGATAACTGACTCCACTGGAGGATCTGGTCAATCGCGCGCTTCTGCTCGATAACAGGCGGCACCCAAACCCATTTGATCATTAGCAGTCCTCGCTTGAAAACGTGGAGGGGGCTTTGCAACAGCACAGCACCGAGCGTACCACCGAGAACAATCAGCAGCGCCGTTGGCTGAACCAAAGACCCAACATGCCCGCCTTCGAGAATCTGACCACCAATGATTGCCACCAAGCCAAGCAACAAGCCAGCGATACTAATCTTATCCAAGCGACTTCTCCTTGCGTCGCTTGCTGAGCACACCTCGGACATCCCCGACAAGTTGACCACGTAACCTAGCAATGGCCTGACTGTGCAACTGACAGACCCGGGATTCTGTAACCCCCATGACCTCACCGATTTCCCTAAGATTGAGGTCCTGCTCGTAATACAATGCCATCATTAACTTTTCGCGCTCCGGTAAACGCGCGATTGCCCGAACCAGATTCTCCCGGATGTCCTTGTCTTCTAGAATGCTGGCAGGATCTCCATCCGCATCGGTAAAATGGCGTTCGAGGAAGTCTTCATCCCCTTCACCACTAAAGTCCTCGTAGTAAACTAATTGATGGCCACGCGCTTCCTGCAAGAGTTTCTGGTAATCAACCAAAGACATCTCAAGCGTATCAGCCAACTCCTGCTCGGATGGCGCACGTCCGTGTGCATGCTCTAGCTGGTTGATGGCTCGCTCAATACGCCGTAACTCACGCCGCATATTACGTGGCAACCAATCGTTGGCACGCAACCCATCGAGCATAGCCCCACGCACACGCTGGGTTGCATAAGTTTCAAACTGGGCACCAAACCCATCTTCAAAACGCTCCATGGCGTCGAGCAAGCCCAGCATGCCATTCTGGACCAGATCTTCGAATTGTACGTTCGCCGGCAAACGAGCCATCAGGTGATAGGCGACACGCTTCACCAGCGGCATGAAACGCTGAACCAATTCATTCCGGTCTGGCTGCCCCGCTGCAGTGTACATCAGGCCCTTAATACATTCGGAGTTATGCGTTGGCTCAAGTGTAGCAGTTGCTGAAGGAAATGCTCGACGCCACCTTGCTCACCCTGACTCTGTTGCCAATATTGCAAGTCTGCTGCAAGGTCTCGGAAGGCATTCGCAGAGGGGGAGTCCGGCGACTGAAACAATACCGGGCGACACAGTTGGTTAGCGATGCGTAACGACTCGTCGAGCGGTATCGCTCCTGCATAATCGAGACTAGCTATTCCACGCTGCGTAGCAACCTGAGCAATATTTTCGTAAATTGATCGTGCATCCGCTTGACTACGAACTTTATTTACCAATATCCGGAAATGACGGCGCGAAAATGCGTGGCTGACTTTTTTGATCAATGCATAAGCTTCGGTAATCGAAGCACTGTTTCCTGAGAGTACCACAACGGTTTCTTGAGACACCAAGCCAAAAGGAGAAAATCCATTGGGATGCGCCATACTGGCATCAACCAGAATGACATCGATAGCTCTCTCCAAACCAGACATCGCATCTACCAAAGTCTGTTGTTGACATAAGGACAATCGACCGAGTTTCCTAGCGGCCTTAGCAGCAGGAAGTATAGAAAGACCACTCATCGGCCTGAGCAAAACCTGGGCCAGATGCAGTTCCCGCTGAACCACATTCAAGAGATCATGTGCCGCCTGCATCCCAAATGACGCAGCGATGTCATCACCTGAAGCATGCTCATCAATGATCAAAACTTCCTTGCCAAGCCGCGCCAGCGCCACGCCAAGGTTAGCCACAGTAACACTGCGTCCAACCCCTTCGCAGCCGGCGACAAAAGTTATTACCTGCAATCCGGAGCCGCCAAGCAAACGACGCAGACCTGCTGCTTGATCGACCCTAAAATCAGCCACGACGCCCTCCTGATGCATGCTGGGCTGCATTAGCCATCATCAAACCCGGCTCAACACCGCTATATTTATGTGGCGAGCTCTCTGGAACATCCTTGAAAGCACGGTGCAGAAGATAACTGCGATTAGGCAAATGCAAATCCTCAGGCACACGTTGACCGTTCGATACATAGTACAGCGGCAGCCCATGACGCATGATAACGTCAAGAGGTGTCGCCAGACTGGCTGCCTCGTCGATTTTGGTGAGAATACAACCAGAGAGGTGACTCCCTGAGTAAGCCCTCACTACATCATCCAATGTATCACCACGTGACGTCGATGAAAGCAGTAGTAGCCGCTGCACATCACACCCGGAAAGCATATCCGTCATCTCAGGAACCAACTTGTCCCGCTGACTCATCCCCATGGTATCAACCATGACCATGTGCTTGTGCTGCAATTCCATGAGGGTCTGGCGTAACTCCAAAGCATCCTTTACCAGATAAACCGAAACGCCAAGAATCCGTCCGTAAATACGCAATTGTTCATGCGCACCAATCCGGTAGCCATCAGTCGTTACCAACGCGACCTTGCTCGGCCCGTGACGTAGCACACAGCGAGCCGCCAGTTTGGCAGTCGTCGTCGTCTTGCCAACGCCCGTCGGACCAACCAGAGCATAGACACCACCACGGTCAACGATGTCGTTCTCCGCCCCAACCGTTAATAGTGACCGATCTGCAGCTCCTTTGACCCAAGCCATAGCTTGCAACACATCCATTTCCGACGGGAGATCTCCAAGCAGGTCGCGTGCCAGTTGTGGCGAAAAACCAGCATCCAGCATTTGGCGTAAAACTTCCGTTTTTACGGGCTCCGAGCGAGCGCTCTCGCCCCACGCAAATCCCGCCAAGTGTTGTTCTACAATTTTTCGCAAGGAACGAATTTCATCCATCACGACCTGCGGAACAACTTCCGCTTCGGCGCGACGAGCCGTGCTCGCCTGAGTTTGTGCTGGCGGAGGCGAAGCCTGACGAGTGGGCGCCGGGCTCACAGTTTGCTGTCGCTGCGCCTCTTGGTTCCTCAACGCCCCAGTCCGAGGAATCCCCGCGTTAACTTGCCCGACCGAGCGCGGTTGTACCTGCGATGCCGAGCGCTGCTGAGAGAATGCAGAGGGAATCGATGGCGAAGAAACATTTGCGGGAGTCGCCCCACTAACTCGGGCACGAGCCGAACTAAGCAGTACGCGATAGTCATCGTCTACAACCGGCGTCGAATTTGGCAATGACTGCTGTATCGAATCACTCGCGGGTGTAGGCACAATCATCGCCATGTCACGGGCAGCGACTGCCATGATCTCCACGCCACCGGGCACGCCTCGATTTGACAATATGATCGCATCGTTACCCAACGTTTCCTTGACTTTTCTCAAGGCATCTCTGGCGTTGGCGGCGATGAATTTTCTGACGTTCATGTTCTACCTCCGATGATCGAGGTCACCTTGATGATTCGATTTTCTGGAACTTCGTTGTGCGAAAGCACCTTTAATTGAGGGACGGTGCGACGCAAAAATCTTGACAAAAGCTGACGCAGACTAGCGGGAACCAACAATACCGGCGGCAACCCAAGGCTCTCCTGTCTCTCTGCAGAGGCAACAGTTTCGCGCACCAATGTATCAGCCAAGCCGGGCTCAAAACTGGTATTTTCCGATCCTCCGGCGACTGCTTGGGCCAGCAATCGCTCCAGCGTCGGGTCAAGCGACATGACCTGCATCTCGCCGGCACCAGGAAAAAGTTGCTGGGCAATAGCCCGCCCAAGCGCGACCCGGACTTGAGCTGTAAGTTCGTCTGCATTCTGCGTTCGAGTCGCATGATCGGCGACGGTTTCGATAATCGTCCGCATGTCCCGGATGTGCACGCCCTCCTCCAGCAATCCTTGCAGGACTTTCTGCAAAATCCCCAGTGGTAGGAGCTTGGGTACCAAATCCTCAACAAGCTTGGGCATTTCCTTCGCCAAATGCTCAAGCAATTGTTGCACTTCCTGACGTCCAAGCAATTCCCCCGCATGGGTCAGAATCAGGTGATTAAGATGCGTCGCCACGACAGTCGATGCGTCCACGACCGTATAGCCGTAAGCCTGCGCCTGATCTCGTTGCGAGGCATCGATCCAAATAGCAGACAAACCAAACGCAGGATCCTTCGTGGCAGTGCCATTCAAAGTACCAGCTACGCGACCAGGGTTGATGGCCAAGAACTGCCCGGCAAAAGCTTCTCCAGCACCAACCTCAACGCCTTTGAACTGAATGCGATAAGCATTCGGCTTAAGCTCGAGATTGTCACGAATATGAACAGGTGATACCAGGAAGCCGACTTCCTGAGCGAACTTCTTTCTGATGCCACGTATCCTGCGCAGCAATTCACCATCCTGGGTCTTGTCAACCAGAGGAATCAGACGATAACCAACTTCCAGCCCCAACACATCGAGAGGCGCCACATCATTCCAGCTAGCATCAACCGCTTCGGGTATCGGCGGCGGCGCGACCTTGACAGGAGTATTGACGATACGTTGTTGCTGCTTTGACAACTTCCATGTAAACCAGGCAAGGGAGCCACCAATTAGCAGGAATACCAGATTTGGCATTCCCGGAATAACCCCAATCAGCGCAATGATTCCGGCCGTTATGCCAAGTACCTTTGAATTACTGAAAATCTGCGCAACAAACTGCTGCCCCATGTCTCGATCATCTGAGACTCTGGTTACCACCAGGCCTGCCGCAATGGAAATAACCAGACCAGGTATCTGGGCAACAAGGCCATCGCCGATAGCCAACAGGGTGTAAACCCTGGCCGCATCACTGAGCGCCATATCGTGCTGCGCCATGCCGACAATCAAACCACCTACGATATTGAGCAATGTAATGATGATGCCGGCAATGGCGTCACCTCGAACAAATTTTGACGCACCGTCCATTGAGCCGTAGAACTCAGACTCACGTGAAATGTCCGAACGCCGTTGTCGAGCCTCGTCCTCCCCAATCAGGCCCGCATTGAGATCCGCGTCAATAGCCATTTGCTTGCCTGGCATGGCATCCAAAGTAAAGCGTGCCGAGACTTCTGCGACGCGACCAGCGCCCTTGGTAATCACCATGAAGTTGATGACGACCAGGATCAAGAAAACAACCATGCCAACAGCAAAATTACCACCTACCAGAAAATGCCCAAAAGCCTCGATAACCTTACCAGCAGCATCCGTACCTCCGTGCCCCTCCAGCAAGACAACCCGTGTAGATGCCACATTTAGAGAGAGGCGCAAGAGTGTCGTCACCAGCAACACCGTCGGGAAAACCGAAAAATCGAGTGTCTTTTTGGTATTGACAGCAACCATCAGGATCAATATCGAAATAGCAATATTGAAGGTAAACAGCAAATCGAGCACGAAGGGCGGTAATGGCAACACCATCATGGACAGGACCATGAGGATGAGTATCGGCGACGCCATTTGAATTACATTCAGCCGCCCGAAAAAACCTTGAATACCAAGAGAACCGGCTGCCATTTACACCACCTCCGGAACAAGTTCTGGCGGAACCGGCAACTGCCTTGGCGGCACAGGATAAGCCCCCCCAACCTGACGCCACTGCGCCAATTGGTAGATGTAGGCAAGCACTTCCGCAACGGCGTTATACAAGGCGGCCGGAATTTCCTTGTCGAGATCCGCATGCTTGTATAGCGCCCTAGCCAACGGCGCAGCCTCAAGGGTAGGCACAGCATGCTGTGCGCCCAGCTCCCTTATTTTCAATGCAACCACACCCGTACCCTTGGCTACAACCTTTGGCGCAGCCATTCCAGTCTTATACGACAAGGCCACAGAGAAATGCGTGGGATTGGTTACGATCACATCCGCCTGAGGTACTGACTGCATCATGCGCCGCCGCGCCGCCTGCATCTGCAGACTGCGAATCCGCCCCTTCACATGCGGATCACCCATCATCTCCTTCATTTCCTGCTTGACTTCATCCTTGGTCATTTTCAGCTTGTGATAGTAGTGCCACAACTGAAAGGGCACATCGGCCGCTACAACCAGAAACAAAGTCAGAACCAGCATAAGAAAGGCAAACAACACCATATTGCCTGCATGCGCCAATCCAGTTTCGAGCGGCTCCGCAAGCAAACCGAAAATTTCGTCGCGCTGACTCGATATCAGCAGCACTGCAACACCACCGACCAGGGCAGCCTTAAGAATGGCCTTACCAAGCTCCATCAGGCTATTCCAAGAAAACATCCTGCCCAAGCCGGTCAACGGATTCATACGCTTCAGGTCTGGCACCAAAGCGTTTGGAGCAAACACCCAAGCATTCAAAAAAAACGGCGGCAATACTGAAGCAAGAACCAGCAAACCAAAAAACGGCACAAAGACAAAAAATGCATCGCCAGACACTTCCGCCAGACGTGGCACCAGCAAACCAGGCTCCTGCATATAGCGCAACTCAATGGAAAACGCTCGCCGCGTCACTTCCAACGCTCGCTCCATGAACCACCCACCCATCATCCACAACGTCGAAGCAGCGACGATAAGCACCAGAAACGTACCGAGCTCGCGGGACTGGGGAATCTGCCCCTTTTCCCGAGCTTGCTCGATCCGCCTGCCGGTAGGCTCTTCAGTTTTCTCGAGATCGCTATCTTCAGCCATGACCGTTATCTAACAAGGTTGTGGCTATTATAGAAAAAAACCAAGAAAATTAAATAGGTAGGGCTGTTTTTTTATTCCGTTTCGAGGTAAACC
>Ga0209066_10001692_pt1 | contig 28578 bp, 21 predicted proteins | sample All_14_2_FD_187198 | JGI IMG/M metagenome (GOLD analysis project Ga0209066, IMG submission 187198) | Freshwater microbial communities in response to fracking from Pennsylvania, USA - Allegheny Zone_MetaG_DW_15 (SPAdes) (version 2) ...
CTTCAAGGCCCTGATCCACGAAGAGTTCGGCGACGGCATCATGAGCGCCATCGACTTCAAGATGGACCTGCAACGTGAACCCAACCCGGCGGGTGACCGGGTCAGCATCGTCATGTCGGGCAAATTCCTGCCGTACAAGACCTACTAGGCTGCAGGCCCCTTGGGCAAAAATTTGAATCCCAGGTAGGTGCTGCCGCTGATGCCCATCAGCGCCAAGGCGGTGGCGGGCAGGTAGGCCATGGCCAGCGCATTGATCACGCTGTGGACGAAGGCCAGACCCATCAGCAGCGTGAAGGCGATGTTTTGCACGCGGTGCAGGCCTGTGCCGGACTCGCCGGCGTTTTGCGTCAGGTCGGACCAGATGTTGAGGGACTTGGTCTTGGTGACGATGTCCTGCCTCAGCAACTGCGTTTGGGCCTGCGGCCCATTCAACGCCTTCAAGGCGTCAGCGAGTGCCGTTTCAAGCGGCGCGAGGGTCGCTGGGGTGCTCGCAGCGTCCGCTTTGGCGCTGGCCAGGGCCGTCGAGGCATCAGACCAAGCCTGCTGCAAAGGCGCTTGTGCATCCATGGACGTCGTGTAGGCCTCCAGCTCCTTGGTCAGCACATTGCCGGCGGTGGCGCCCACAGCCGTGGCTGCGCTGATGCCGATGAGGACCAGGGCTGTGTCGTTGAAGCTGAACGGCGTCTGCGTCCAGTACCAGAGGTAGGCCCAGCCTGTCAGCACGATCAATGTCCAGAAGAACATCTGGGTCTTGCCCAGGCTGAGGGCCATCTGACGGCGCTCTGGCACGCTCATGCCGGGTATCGGTGGGTCGTCCCGCAACAGGGGTGGCTTGACGGCCAGCACCAGGAAGAAGACCACAAAAGCCGCCAGGAAGATGGCCATGCCCGTCTCACGATTGCCGGCGACCAGCGTGAGGCTGTCATCCTTGCGGCTCAGCACATCCCCTTTGTCGTTGGTGAGTGTGACCGACAGGGTGCGGTGCGGCGCATGGGTGTCCAGCAAGGTGGTCCATGGGTCCAGGCTTTCGTTGGCGACCAGACCGCGCTGCAGCACGAAGCGAAAGCTCGGGGGCTCACCAACGAGCGGCATCTTGGGGATCAACTTGAAGGGGATGCCATCGAATGCCACCAGCATCTTGTCGATGGGGTACTTGTCAGATGGCCACCAATGGCTCAGTCCAGGAACGTCGAAGGTCAGCGTGTCCCCGGGCTTGCACGAGCGCTTGTCGACCTCGCATCTCACCGTGTGCAGAACGGGCTTGAGCTCGCCACTCGTCCACAAGGTGGCCAGGTCCAGCTTCAAGGGCAGAGTCGTTGATTCACCTGATGAATGGGTGCTGACGATGCGTGCCTCGGTGGTGACCACCTTGGCGCTGATCGCCGCCATGTCGGCCTGGAACGCGGGGTCGCTGCCCATGCGGGCTTGAATCGCTTTGCCGATGTGTGCCCGGTCAAGTTGGAAGGCCTTGGCGCCAGTTTTGTCAGTGCCTGCCGAGGCCTCGGTCAGCGGTATCTGGATCAGCAGCTTGCCCTTGGCATGGATGTGCACGCTGGCTGACTTGATTTGCTTGTCTGGGCGAGAAGGCGTCAGCGTGAGGGTGTCGCCCAGGTTGCAACTGTCGCTGTCCTTGCAGTTGATGGTGATAGACAAGGGGAGTGGGGCCTTCGGGGCCGCCTCTGGCTGGGCTTGCACTGGGCAGGTCATGGCGGCGCAGAGCCCAATCAGGGTGAGCCATCGCCCGACTGGGCGGACGAGTCTGCGATAGAGCGTATCGTGTGTGCGCATGCGCTGCCTCCGTTGGGCCTGCTTCAAAAAGCGATGCCAATGATCTTGTCCAGCACGAGGTTGACCAGGCCGACGGCGATGCGCTCAATACGCGCCTTCGCGTTGATTTCGGCGCTGTTCTTGAATTGCCTCAGGAGTTGGTCTCGCGCGTACAAAAGCGACTGGAACTCGTCGTCCGTGAGCTCGCCCTTGGCCCGCATGACCAGCCAGGTGGCGATCTTCTCGCCCGTCTCGCGTATCTCGGCAAGTGCGTCGTCCTTGGCTGATGTCAGGAGCGACTTCAACTCGTCCTTGACCAGTGCCAGTGCATCATCCTTGATCGTGTTGACCGCTGCGTTGATGGAAGCCATGGTGTTGTGCCTTTACTTGGTGTTGGGTGTGCCGACGCGGGACAATTCACCCGAGATGGCGAGGTCGTAATTGCGGGTCAGCAATTCGGTCAGCTCTGCGGCAAAGACCTTGCCAAAGAGCTTTTTTTGCTTCTTGGCCAGGCTGCAGTTGTCCTTGAAGACGTTGTGCAAGTAGGACAGCGCCTTGACGCGGCTGTTGTCGCCTTTGCCCAAGGCATATTCATTGGCTTCCCTGAATTTGAGGTCGCCTGCATCGCATTCGGCCGTCAACTTGTCTTCGTTGAACACGGCACCTTCCTGTGTCGTGTGGTCCTCCAGGACCTTGAGGTGGAAGGCCTTGAGGTTGGTGAAGTTCTGGTAGGCGCCGGCGTCGTAGTGCGACGTGAACAGCGCGCATCCACCCAGGGTCAGCGCCAGGATGATGAGCAAGGCCTGGCACAAGCGGCGGGGCAGGTGAGGTAAAGGTGTGTACACGGCGGGTCCTTTGGCATCGGATGGGCAGGTCGCCCGCCTGCTGTGTCGCAGCCAAGCGGTTCAATCATTCTCAGATTGCGCGATGCGGGAGCGCCATCCCTAATGCGTCTAAACTGACGTTTAGGACGGGGTGAGGGCGATGGTCATCAAGCCGTCATCGCCTTGCCTTAAGCCGACTGCGCACTCAGGGCTGCAGCGGCCACAAGGCCCACAGCGACAAGCTTTGTTTGGTCCGGCCCGCCTGTGCCAGGGCCTCGTCACCCCAGCCCCAGAAGTAGTCGGCGCGCACGGCGCCCAGGATGGCGCCGCCCGTGTCCTGCGCCATGACCAGGCGTTGCAAGGGCAACGGTGCAGGGGGTGTGGATGACCAAGGCTGTGGGACCGTGGTGTCCAGCCAGACAGGGGTGCCCAGGGGGATGCTGTCGCGGTCGACGGCGATCGAGCGGCCCGGTGTGAGTGGCACACCCTGTGCGCCCAGTGGGCCGGACTCGGGGTCGATCAAGGGCTCTTCGCGGAAGAACACCACGCGGGGGTTGGCCCGCATCATCTCGGTGATGCGGCTGGGGTTTTGCTGAGCCCAGTTGCGGATGGCTGGCCACGAAGCCTGGTCCAGCGGGAAGGCGCCCTGGTCCACCAGCCAGCGCGCGACCGATTGATACGGCTGGTCGTTGTGGCCGGCAAAGGCCAGGCGCACGATGCGGGGCTGGCCTTGCGGTGTGAACTCGTCCTGCAGGCGCACGCGGCCGGAGCCTTGCACCTGGATCAGCAGCACATCAAGCGGGTCGTCCATGTAGACCAGCTCGCGGCCCTGGACAGCGGCACGGCCATCGTTGGACGTTTCGAGTTCGGCGCGGCTGAAATAGGGCTTGCGCTGGCCCAGGTCGGCCGGCGCGCGGTACAGGGGGTATTGGTAGCGCGCATCCGGCTGGCGGCGGCCTTCCAGCAAGGGCTCGAAGTAGCCGGTCATCAGGCCGCTGCGGCCACCGTCCAGCGTGGTCACGCGCCAGGGGCGCAACTGGCTTTGCACCCATTGGCGCACGAAGCCGTCGTCCACCTGCTGGCCCCAGTCGGCGCCCAGCTTCTTCACGTCGGCGCAGACGCTGGCCCAGCCGCTCGCGGGTTTGACGCAGCTCTTCCACAGTGCGGGCCACCAGTCACGCACACTGTCGGTCTGCCAGCCGGGCAGTTCATGCCATTGCGCGGGCAGCCAGTGGGCCTTGGGGCGCAGCAGGCCTCCCTGGCCATCGTTCAGGGGCAGTGTGGTGCCAGGGGCGGGCAAGCGGCTGGTGACAATGGGGGCGCTGGGCCCTTCATTGCGGACCCAGGGCAGCATGCCGCAGCCGCTCAGGCTGCCTACAATGAAAGCGGTGGTCAGGGATCGGGCCAGGAACAAGGAAAAACGCATGTGGCTGATTGTGCTGGAAGCATTGGGCGCGCTGGCCGTGCTGGTGTTCGTGGTCTGGTGGACGATGTTCTCGGGCCGCCGGGGTGGTGAATTGTCCGTCCCTGATCAGGCCGAGGACCCCGGCGAACGCGGGGGTAGCAAGAAGCTCAAGGGCTGACGGCGCACACGCCGCCACACCGCCGCCAGCAGGCGGGCCTGGTCGTGCACCCGCACACTGCGTGAGCGGATCGCCACGCGCAGCGCCAGGAAGAAGCTCACCCCGACATTGAGCACGCCCGTCACGGGCAGGGCGGCCACGCACCACCAGAAGGCCGGCTCGTGCAAGGCCGCCGGCCCCAGGGTGCCCAGGGCGGCCATCAACTGGCCGGTGGACAAGGTCACGTGGCGCACATCCAGGGGCGCTGCCACAAAGCCCGCGATGACCGGGACCAGGCCCAGCATCAGCCCCAATGACACATTGGCCGCCAGGCCCGAGATGTTCTCGCGCCACCACGAAGCCCAGCGGGCCGAGCGCGCTTCGCCCAGCCATGCGCGGATGCGCGGGTTCCAGCGCAAGGCGCCTTCGAGCTTGTGCAGCACGAACCAGTTTTCGACCCAGCCAGCGATCAGGCTGGACGCAAACAGCAGCACGCCAGTGAAGGCCGCGTACCAGGCGGTGGGCCCCTTGAGCGTCAAGGTCTCCAGCACGTGGTGGGCGGTGTGTTCACTGATCAAGGGCCGCCCCATGGCCCACCAGGCCAGCACTTGCGCCAGCACCACCAGCGGGGCCACCACAGCCAGGTTGCCGATGATGCCGGCGGTTTGTGAGCGGATCAGGTGGGCGACCTCATCGACAAAGCCCTCGATGGCCTCTTCGCTGCGTGTGTCGGCGAGCTTGGCCGCTATCGCCGGCGCGGTCATGGCGGGCTGCTTGGTGGCCACGGTGAAGTGCAGCCACTGCACGATCACGAAGCTCACCGCGTAGTTCAAGCCCGCGGCCATGCCGGCCCAGAAGGGCGACAGGCCCAGTGCCAGCATCACGAACTTCATGAAGGTGGTGCCGGCCAGCACGCCGCCGCCGCCGGCTGCACGGCGCAGCATGTCGCCATATTCGGCGCGGGTGCGGGTGATGTAGTGCTCGCCGGTTTCGGCGCTGCGCTCGGCCACCTTGCGGGCCAACAGCGAGTAGTGCTGCGTGAACAGCGCACGCACGCTGCGCCGCCCCAGGCCGGTCTGCACCAGGTCGACCAGCACGTCGCGCAGCGCGTGGGTGGGCTTGTCTGTCAGCACCACTTCCAGCAACTGCTCGATGCGGCGGCAGCGCTCGCACAACTGGTCAATCTGGAAGACCAGGTCGATCGAGATGCCATGCACCTCCAGGTGGCCATGCAGGCCACGTGCAGCCTGGGCGCAGTGGTCCAGCAGCACGCGCAGGTACTGGGCTTCATGCAGCAGGGCGGCGGGCAACGGGGCGCCATCCACATGCGCATGGGCGTGCTCTGCGGCCAGTTCATGCAGGCGCTCAGCCACCAGGGCCAGTTGCCGGAAGGCCTGGCGCGCGCTGCCATCGGTGCTGCCTTGTTCGGGCAACAAGGCCTGCGCGTCGAAGTCGGCGTCCACGCGCATGCCCACGCGTGAGCGGAAGGCCGGCGAGAAGCCCGTTGCCCGCACCTGGGCGGCCAGGTAGAGCATGGCGTCATAAAAAGGCGCCCGCCAGCCCAGGTCGATGTCGCTGCTTTCAAGGCCACCGGGCACAGCCAGTTGCCTCACCGCATCAAGCCACAACTCGGCAATGGCCTCCAGCGTGGGGTCGTCCAGCGCGGCCAGCCACAATGGGTCATCGGGGTCGTCAAACAGCAGGCTGAACAGCGCGGCCAGGTCGCCTGTATCGGGGCTGAGTGGCAGGGTGCGCCGGCGCAGGCGCTCGCCCAACTCGTTCAGGAAGGACGAACGCGGCGAGAAGCCGAAATCGGCCAGCAAGGCGGCCACGTCCACGTCGCGCCAGAAGGCCGATAGCAGGGCCACAACCTTGTCGCGGCGCACCGGGTCTTGCCCGATCAGGCGCACCACGTACTGCGTGCCGCTCACGGGCTCGCCGCGCCGCACCCAGTCCAGCATCTGGATCAGCCAGATGTGGCGCTCGGCCAATGGCGCACTGGCGTCTGCGCTGTCCAGCAGCGCCTCCAGGTCGAAACCGTTACCGGGCCGCGGCCACCAGGTCTGGCGGGTCAGCGGGCGAACAAGCCGGGTCAGCAAAGCCATCAATGCAGCGACTGCGACCGCGCCAGCGTGAAGGGCGCAATCGGCGCTTCAAACGAGCGCACGTCTTCGGTCACACAAAAGAAGGTGCCCTGCATGATGCCGTGCGGGGTGTCCAGGCGCGTCCAGCTGGTGTATTCAAAGCGCTCGCCTGGCTTGAGCATGGGCTGGTTGCCCACCACGCCCAGGCCACGCACCTCTTCCACGCGGCCCGTGGCATCGGTGATCACCCAATGCCGGCCGATCAACTGGGCCGGCACATCGCCCGAGTTCACGATGGTCACCGTGTAGGCAAAAACATACTCGTGGCGGGCCGGATTGCTCTGGTCTTCCAGGTACTGGGGCGCCACGGCGCAGGAGAATTCAGCTTGGCTCATGAGACCCATTCTAGGCAAACACCCTGAGATGCCGTTTTGCATACCCCAGCAAGTCATGGGGATGTCACCCATTGTGGCGACCATGTCTGCTCATGTTTACTGATCGCCTCATGACAGGCGAGCTTGGGTGAGCCAAAAGGAGTGTTGTATGGACCGTCGTCGTTTCCTGTCCGCATTGGGTGCGGTGGGTGGTGGTTTGCTGGTGACCTGGCAGGCGCAAGCCGCCGACTGGTTGCACCTGGGTACCGCCCCGCTGGACACCAGCGGCCTGCGCACCGACTCGGCCCGGGTGTTCGACCTGTCCGTGTCCTCGGCCGACCCGAGCGTGACCGGCGTGGTGCTGTGGACGCACATCCACCCCGATGCCATCCGTTTTGGCGAAGCCCTGTATGTGCAAGTGGCCCAGGACGCCGCCTTCCAGAACCTGGTGCTGCAAGCGCAAGTGGGCCCGCAAAGCATCACGCCTGAGCGCGACCACACCGTCAAGATCGACCTGGACGGGCACCTGCCCGCCTCGGCCACAGGTGGTGCCTACTTCTACCGCTTCATCTATGACCGCACCGTGAGCCGCACGGGCCGCTGCCGCACGCTGGCTGCCAGCGGTGCGGCGCTCAAGCGCCTCAAGCTGGGCCTGCTGACCTGTCAGGACTACACCAATGGCTACTACGGCGCCCTGGCCCATGTGGCCAAGGACGACAGCCTGGACTTCGTGCTGCACCTGGGCGACTTCATCTACGAGTCCGCTGGCGACCCACGCTTTCAAAGCCTGCCCTTCGCCGACCGCAGCGTGGTGCTGCCTTCCGGCGGCATCGTGGCGCTGGACCTGGCCGACTACCGCGCCATCTACCGCCGCTACCGCAGCGATGCCCAGTTGCAGGCCGCCATGGAGCGTCACACCTTCATCTGTGTGCCCGACGACCACGAAACCGCCAACGACAGTTATTGGGACTACGCCCGCGACACGCTCGGCGCGCCCGATCACCCCTACACCACCGACCCGAAGTACGGCAACAGCCCGGCCTTGCTCAAGCGCCTCAAGCTGGACTCGCAACGCGCCTGGTCCGAATACGTGCCGGCCCGTGTCAGCTTCAACCCGCTGGCCACGCACCCGCATGAGGCCTTGCAGGTCTACCGCCGCTTTGCCTTTGGCAGCTTCCTTGATCTGTTCATGATCGAGAACCGCAGCTACCGCAGCCCCCACCCGTGCGGCGAGAAGGACGCGCTGCAGCGCTACCTGCCACTGGGCTGCACGCAGTACAACAGCAGCGAACAGACCATGCTGGGCGCCCGCCAGCGCGACTGGCTGATCGCGGGCCTGACCCAGTCGCGCGCCACCTGGAAGCTGATGGGCAACCAGACCTTCTTTGGCCGCCTGGCCCTGACCTTCCTGGGTGCGCAGATCACGCCCATCAATGTGGACGCCTGGGATGGCTTCAATGCCGAACGGCAGGCCATCACTGGCGCCCTGCGTGAAGCCAAGGTGCGCAACTACCTGGTGGTCACAGGCGACCTGCACACCTACATGGCCAGCCACATCAAGCACCACTATGGCGACAGCAACCCCTTGAACTTCAGCAACCACGTGGGCGCCGAGTTCATGACCCCGGCCGTGACCTCGTCCAACCTGGGCGAGATGCTGGGCGCCAAGCTCGACGCCACGCAGCGCACCTTGCTGATGCAGGGCCTGGCGGCACCGGCCGTGCGCGTCAACAACCCGCATGTGCAGTACTTCAACAGCAACCAGCAGGGCTATTCCACCCTGGAGATGACCGACACCTACGCCGAGTGGGTGGCCTATGCGGTGGACAAGGGTGCGAGCGACCCGGCCGTGTCGCGCAAATGTGTGGCGCGCCAGCGCAAGTACATGTCCCTGCCCTGGTTGATGGCGCAGAGCACCAGTGGCTATTGAGGCTGCTGGTCCAGCGCCTGCTGGGGGCGCTGCCATTCGGGCGGCTTCCACAGGTGGCGCAAACGCTGGCGCAGCGGGCCGGGTTGCCGCACCGCGCGCCACAGCGCCACGCCTTCCTGCAGGCTCAAGGTAATCGGGTTGAAGGTGTGGGGCCGGCGCACCGCGCCGTAGTCGGGCGGCTCGTCGGCGTGTTCTTCGGCGAAGGTGCCGAAGAGGCGGTCGAAGATGATGAAGGTGCCGCCGAAGTTGCGGTCGATGTAGCGCGGGTTGCGGGCATGGTGCGCGCGGTGGTGCGAGGGCGTGCACATGATGTACTCGACCAGCCAGTGCAGCTTGGGGATGCCCTGGGTGTGCAGCACGAACTGGTAGGCCAGGTTCACGGCCAGCACGAACATCATCCAGCCCGGATCAAAGCCCACCACGATCAAGGGCAGGTAGGTGATCCACGAGGCCCCGGCGAACAGCGTGAAGGCACTGCGGCGCACGGAGGTGGTGAGGTTCATGTGCTCCGAGCTGTGGTGCACCACATGGGTACACCAGAACAGGCGCACGCGGTGGTTCAGGCGGTGGTTGATGTACAGGCCCAGATCGGCCAGCACATACAGCAAGGCCACGGTCCCCACGTTGACGGGGATGGTGGCCACGCGCCGCGCGTACACCCAGTCGGTGATGGCGAACACGAACAGGCCATACAGCACCGTTTCGGCCACGATGGCGCCTGCACCCAGGCCCAGGTTGGCCAGGGTGTCCTTGAGTTCGTGCACCGGCCTGCGGCGGCGAAAGTACAGCAGCTCCAGCGCGATGGCCAGTACGGCCAGAGGGCCCATGGCCTGCATCAGCAGTTGCTTGGCTTCGATGCCCGTCATGGTTGGCCGAGGGTGAAAGGTGAATGTTGGAGGGGTGATCTTTCAGGCTAGCACAGGCAAAACGAAACACATATATCGGAAACCATCCGGGCACCCTGTATGCGGGCCTGTGCGGGTTCAATAGAATCCACGGCTGTCCCCCGCTGCTTACCAACTGACAAAGGCCCATCCCATGTCGCGCACCTACCGCATCGCCCCCAGCATCCTGTCCGCCGACTTTGCCCGCCTGGGCGAAGAAGTCCGCAACGTGATCGATGCCGGCGCCGACTGGATCCACTTCGATGTGATGGACAACCACTACGTGCCCAACCTGACCTTCGGGCCGATGGTGTGCCAGGCGCTGCGCAAGCACGCGGTCAAGGCGGACGGCACCAAGGTGCCCATCGACGTGCACCTGATGGTGCAGCCGGTGGACAGCCTGGCCCAGGCCTTTGCCAAGGCCGGTGCCGACCTGATCACCTTTCACCCCGATGCCAGCGCGCACGTGGACCGCACGCTGCAACTGATCAAGGCCGAGGGCATTCAGGCCGGGCTGGTGTTCAACCCGGCTGCGCCGCTGGACGTGCTGGAGTGGGTGATCGACAAGGTCGACGTGGTGCTGCTGATGAGCGTGAACCCCGGCTTTGGTGGCCAGAGCTTCATTGACAGCGCCCTGCGCAAGGCCGAGAAGGTGCGCAAGATCATCGACGCCTCAGGCCGCGACATCCGCCTGGAGATCGACGGCGGCGTCAAGGTGGACAACATCCGCCGCGTGGCCGATGCGGGTGTGGACACTTTTGTAGCAGGCAGCGCCATCTTCGGTCAGCCCAGCTACAAGGCCGTGATCGACGCGATGCGGGAAGAGTTGGCGCGCTGAGGGTGCCTGGCTGAGCCCAGAAAGCGGAAGGCCTCCTTGCGGAGGCCTTCACACTCTTTACACCGGGGCGCCCTTTAGGGGTAGTGCCTTTCGGTGCGTCATGTGCGAATCTACTGCAGTCAATAATAAATGTCAACGAGGGCAGGCGGTGATTCCATCGGTTCCACATGGCTTCGAGCAGACTATTTCCAAGCCAAGGCTGGACAGCTACCGGGGCTATTTTCGCGCAAGTTTGAGTGAAGCCATTGGCCTGTACATGTGGAATGCCGAGGTGGCATCCAAGCTGGGTGTGCTGGTTTCATTCTTTGAAATTGCCCTGCGCAATAACATCCACAAAACGATGTCGTCGTTCTACAGCCGCGGCAGCCAAACGAGCAGCCATTGGTACGACACCATCAGGGAGCAGCTCAAACCCACGACAAGGGACAAGATTGCGGCAGTCCGGGCGAAAAGCCGCCATGCCAGCCCTGACGAAATTGTGTCTCGCGTGACCTTCGGGTTCTGGCCAGCCATTCTGAGCTCGCTGGACAGGCGCTACCAAGCTCAGTTGTTGTCGGGCATCTTCCCCAATCACCCATTGAACGCCGCGCCGCAGAACTGGTCGGTGCAAACCAACCGGGCATCGGCGTTGGCGTACATCTATGAGCTCAATGAGCTGCGAAACAGGCTGGCTCACCATGAGCCGTTGTGGAAGTTCTCCGCCATCAAAGACACATCTACCAGGCCTGCAATGATCGTGGTGCGGGCGTCTCAGTCTCAGACCGATACCCTGGTCAGATTTCAGCGCCTGATGGGCTTGCTGGACGATGGCATGGCCGCACTGAACGCCCGCCTGCAAACGGACCTGGCTGAATCAAGCTGGCGCCAAGAATTGAATTTCTTGCTGTCAGAGCGGGGCATCGAGCGATACCGAAAGCTTGGACATGTGCCCAGCGCGAACGCGTTGACGCCGAGGGAATTCAAGCGCCAGTTCGGGGTGCTGAGCAGGCGCAACCAGCCTGTTCGGATACGCAATGCCAAACACGCGGGTGTTTTCAGACCCGATTGACACAAAGTAAGAGTGCGTGTCCACCGCGCTCCTGCGCACGCTATAAAGAACAAAACAAAGCAGGCAATCAGGAGGCGTTGGCCGTGGATCCCCATCTTGAACAAATCGACGAGCCTCACGGAAGGTGTCTGCCCTTTTTCGCCCACTCTGCACAAGGCTTGCCTCCATCCTCGTGGCAAGGGCTCTCCGAACACCTCGAGGCCGTGGGCGACTTGGCCGCAGGCTTTGCCCTCGCCTTTGGAGGCGAGCATCTGGCCGCTTGTGCCGGGCTCTTGCATGACCTGGGCAAGTACACCGATGAGTTTCAAGCCAGATTGAAGGGCAGCCCCGAGAAAGTCGATCATTCGACCTGGGGTGCGCGCATCGCTTTGGAGCGCTACCCCTCCTTTGGCTATCTGCTGGCCTATGGCATTGCCGGGCACCATGCGGGTCTGGCCAACGGCCAGGGTGAAGGCCGCCGAACCAGCTTGCAAGAACGTTTGGCCGCAGACCTGCCCAGCTTGCATCCGCAGTGGCAAGACGAACTGCCTGTGCCTGCAAGCTTGCCCATGCCGAAGTTCATCAAGCCCCACCCGGATCGAGGCATGTTCCAGATGGCCTTTCTGGTGCGCATGCTGTTTTCATGCCTGGTAGATGCCGACTTTCTGGACACAGAAGCCTTCTACAACCGAGTGGAAGGTCGAGCAGCGTTGCGGCCTGACGCCAGCACAGGGCCCAAGCTGGCTGACCTGAAAGCCGCATTGGATATGCACCTGGCGGGCTTTCGCGCAGACAAGCCGGTCAACCAGATCCGCGCCGAGATCCTCCAGCATGTGCGAGCTCAGGCGGATTTGAAGCCGGGCTTGTTCTCGCTCACGGTGCCCACAGGCGGCGGCAAGACCTTGGCCTCGCTGGCCTTTGCGCTGGACCACGCCATCCTCCACGGCCAACAGCGGGTGATCTTCGTGATCCCCTTCACCAGCATCGTGGAGCAAAACGCAGCGGTGTTCCGCCAGGCCCTGGGCCCTTGGGGCGAATCTGCCGTGCTGGAGCACCACAGCGCCTTTGCGGATGACCCGCGCGACAGCAAAGAAGCGCGGGACAAGGTGCGCCTGGCCATGGAGAACTGGGATGCCCCCATCATCGTCACCACGGCGGTGCAGTTCTTTGAAAGCCTGTTTGCCGACCGCCCATCCAGATGCCGCAAGCTGCACCACATCGCCAACAGCGTGGTGATCCTGGATGAGGCGCAGACGATGCCGTTGAAGGTGCTGCGCCCCTGCGTGGCCGCCTTGGATGAGCTGGCACGCAACTACCGCAGCAGCGTGGTGCTGTGCACGGCCACCCAACCCGCGTTGGCGGCGCCCGATGTGGCTGCGGGCCTCGAAGGTTTTGAAGGCGGCCTTGAAAACGTGCGTGAGCTGGCACCCGAGCCGACCAAGCTCTTCGAGCAGCTCAAGCGCGTGACGGTCAGGCACGTCGGTGCGCTGGACGACGCGGACTTGCTGAGCCAGTTGCGCGAGCGCGAACAGGTGCTGTGCATCGTCAACAACCGCCGCCATGCTCGGGCCTTGTACCAGGGCATGGCTGACCTGAGCGGCAGCTACCACCTGACAACCCTCATGTGCGCGGCGCACCGGAGCCAGGTGCTGGCCACCGCGCGAGAAGCCCTGAAGCAAGGGCAGCCTTGCCGGTTGGTGTCCACAGCGTTGATTGAAGCGGGCGTAGACGTTGCCTTCCCCACGGTCTACCGGGCCGAAGCGGGGCTCGATTCCATCGCCCAGGCGGCGGGGCGATGCAATCGCGAAGGTCGCTGGGCTGCGAAGGACAGCGAAGTGCGCATCTTTGCCAATGCCAATGACGACTGGAAGGCCCCGCCTGAACTGCGCCAGTTTGCCGACGTTACCCGCGAGGTGTTGAGGAACCACCAGGGGGACCCGCTGGACCCGGTGGCCATTGAGCGCTACTTCAAGCTGCTCTATTGGCAAAAAGGGGATGAGGCACTGGACGCCTTGAACCTGCTGGGCCTGCTCAAAAAGGCCAAGATCGACAGCCTGCCCATGGACACCTTGGCCGAGCAATTCAAGATGATCGACAGCGTGCAGATGCCGGTGATCATTCCGTTCGACGATGACGCCAGGAGCGCCATCCGAGACCTGCAATTTGTCGACGGTCTGCAGGGCATCAGCCGCCGCCTGCAGCGGTATCTTGTGCAGGTGCCCAGGCACGGCTTTGAGGCCTTGCGCAAGGCGGGTGCCATCGGGGCGGTCCGTCCGGAAAAGTGGGGTGATCAGTTCATGGTCTTGGCCAATGAGAGCTTGTATGAGCGTGATGTAGGTTTGTCATGGGACAACCCCGTTTTCATCGCTTCTTCAGCCTTGGTGATCTGAAGTCCTTTACCATCATTCGCGTGGCATAAAAATTCAAGGGAGGCCATGTGGCATTTGGCATTCGTTTGCATGTCTGGGGTGAGCGCGCCTGCTTCACGCGCCCCGAGATGAAAGTCGAGCGCGTTTCCTACGACGCAATGACACCATCCGCTGCGCGGGGCATCCTCGATGCCATCCACTGGAAGCCGGCCATCCGCTGGCACATCGACCGCATCCATGTGCTCAAGCCCATCCGCTTCGAGTCCATCCGCCGCAATGAGGTCGGCAGCAAACTGCCCCCGGGTGCTGTGACCAAGGCCATGAAGGCGGGCAGCACCGATGGTTTGTGGAACCTGGTCGATGAAGACCGCCAGCAACGCGCCGCCACCGTCTTGCGCGATGTGGCCTATGTGATCGAAGCGCACTTTGAACTCACGCCCAAAGCCGGTGAAGAGGATTCGGTGGGCAAACACCTGGACATCTTCAACCGCCGCGCACGCAAGGGCCAGTGCTTCCAGATGCCCTGCTTTGGCGTGCGTGAGTTCCCGGCACATTTCAGCCTGGTGGAGGGCGACGAGCCCATGCCTCAGCCCGATGCCGCACTGACCGGCGCACGCGACCTGGGCTGGATGCTGCACGACATCGACTTCGACCATGGCAACACCCCGCGCTTCTTCCGTGCTCACATGCAAGATGGCGTCATCGACGTGCCGCCCTGGCACAGCGACGAGGTGAAGTCATGATCCTCGAAGCCCTTGCGCACCAATACCAGCGCCTGATTGAGCGCGACCAGCCCGGCCTGTCCCCCTACGGCTACAGCCCCGAGAAGATCAGCTATGCCATCGTGCTGTCAGCCGATGGCGACCCGGTCGATGTGCAGTCGCTGCTGGACACCAGTGGCAAGAAGCCTGTGCCCCAAAGCATGAGCGTGCCACAGCCAGAAAAGCGCACGTCGGGCATCAAGTCGAACTTCTTGTGGGACAAGACCAGCTACGTGCTGGGTGTCAGCGCCAGCAGCAAACGCACGGCAGAAGAGCACGAAGCTTTCAAAGCCTTTCACGCCCAGGCTCTGGCCGACGACACCGACCCCGGGCTCATGGCCTTGTTGAAGTTCCTGGGCAAATGGACGCCAGAACGTTTCGCCTCAGCCCCCTTCACGGCAGACATGCTGGACGCCAACGTCATCTTCAAGCTGGATGGCGAACGACAGTACCTGCATCAACGCCCAGCCGCCCAAACTGTGCGTGCGCGTCTGTTGGGCCCAGCGGCAGACGCCGGTGCGCAGACAGCCCCCACACAGCGTTGCCTCGTCTCAGGCGAGTTGGCCGACGTGGCGCGCCTGCACCCGGCCATCAAAGGCGTCAATGGGGCGCAGAGCTCCGGGGCCTCCATCGTCTCGTTCAACCTGGAGGCATTCAACTCCTACGGCAAGAGCCAGGGCGACAACGCCCCCGTGTCAGAGCAAGCCGCCTTCGCCTACACCACGGTGCTCAACCACTTGCTGCGGCGTGACCCACACAATCGCCAACGCCTATCGGTGGGAGACGCCTCGGTGGTGTTTTGGGCTGAAGCACAAGATCCGGAGCAGGCCCAAAGCAACGAAGACCTGCTGGCTATGCTGTTGAACCCCGACAGCAAAAGCGACGAGGGACAGGAAACCGAGAAGATCCGCCATGTCATGGAGGTCGTGGCCAAAGGCCGCCCGTTGGCCGAGCTGGATCCCAAGTTGGACGAAGGCACCCGCATGTTCGTGCTGGGCCTGGCACCCAATGCATCACGCTTGTCCATCCGCTACTGGTTGTGCGACACCTTGGGGGATCTGGTGCAACGCCTGCGCCAGCACGCCCAGGATCTGAATCTGGAGCCCTCACCGTGGAAGACCGCACCCAGCGTCTGGCGCTTGGCACTGGCCACAGCACCCTCGCGTGGCGATCCGCCCAAAGCCAAGGCTGACGACGTACCGCCCCTGCTCGCCGGTGAGCTGATGCGCGCCATCCTGACCGGTGGCCGCTACCCCCAAAGCCTGCTCACGAATGTCGTCATGCGTATGCGCTCTGATGGCGACATCAGCGGCGTGCGGGCGGCACTTTGCAAAGCGGTGCTGAACCGCGATCTGCGGCTGTCTCATTCCAATGTTCCAGACAAGGAGGTTCCTGTGAGTCTTGATGTGCATTCCACCAACTCGGGCTACCTGCTCGGGCGATTGTTCGCGGTGCTGGAAGGCGCCCAGCGCCTGGCACTGGGCAGCCAAGTCAACGCCACCATCCGTGACCGTTACTACGGCTCAGCCTCGGCCACACCTGCCCTGGTCTTCCCGTTCTTGCTGCGCAACACGCAGAACCACATGAGCCGCATCCGCAAGGACAAGCCCGGTGCGGCCATCAACATCGAGCGCGACATCCAGGAGGTCATCGACAAGCTGCCTGGTGAGTTCCCCAAGCACCTGGGCATGCAGGACCAAGGCCGGTTTGCGATTGGCTACTACCACCAGGCTCAGGCTCGCTTCCAGAAGGCAGACAAGGCTGATGCCACCTCGAACGGCAGCAACGACACCACCGACACCAACAAGCAAGGAGGCGCCCAATGAGCGCGATCACACACCGCCACGAATTCGTCTTTCTGTTTGACGTCACCAATGGCAACCCCAATGGCGACCCGGATGCGGGCAACTTGCCGCGCCTGGATCCCGAAACCAACAAGGGCCTCGTGACGGACGTGTGCCTCAAACGCAAGATCCGTAACTACGTGACGCTGGACAAGGGCGACAACGCAGGCTTCGCGATCTACATGCAAGAGAAGGCCGTGTTGAACAACCAGCACGCCATCGGGCGCAAGGCTGTGGGTCTGGAAAAGGAGACCGCAGACGAACTCAAGAAGCTGCCCAAAGACGAGGCCAAGGCGCGTGAGCTGACCGCCTGGATGTGCAGCAACTTCTTTGACATCCGCGCGTTTGGCGCCGTCATGACCACGGGCGTGAATGCTGGCCAGGTGCGTGGGCCAGTGCAATTGGCTTTCGCCACATCCATTGATCCGGTCGTGCCCATCGAGGTCTCCATCACCCGCATGGCCGTGACCACGCAAAAGGAAGCTGAAGACCAAAGCGGCGACAACCGCACCATGGGCCGCAAACACATCATCCCCTATGGCCTGTACCGCGTGCATGGCTTTGTGTCGGCCAAGCTGGCCGAGCGCACAGGCTTTTCTGACAGTGACCTGAGCCTGCTGTGGCAATCGCTCATCAACATGTTTGAGCACGACCGCTCGGCAGCGCGTGGCGAGATGGCGGCCCGCAAGCTCTTCGTGTTCGAGCACGAAAGCGCCATGGGCAACGCCCCGGCTCATAAGCTCTTTGAGACGGTTGAGGTGGCTCGTCTCACCACCGAGGCGGATGGCCCGGCGCGTGCATTCACTGACTACCAGGTGTCGATCAAGCGCGATGCGCTGCCATCGGGCGTCACCTTGCACGAAGTGCTGTGATCAAGGTGTGAGGCGACTTGGGGAGCATGGGCATGGATGACGAAGCACTGATCCCCATCTCGGCCTTGCAGCATTTCCTGTATTGCCCACGGCAATGTGCGCTGATCCATGTGGAGCAACTGTGGGCAGAAAGCCAGCACACAGCTGAAGGGCGCCTGCTGCACGACAAGGCCGACAAGCCCAAGATGGAGCGCCGCAAAGGCGTTCGCACCGTCACCGCCATGCCGCTGGCCCAGCCTCTGCTGGGGATCACGGGGGTGGCCGATGTGGTCGAGTTCCACATGGGGGATGACGCCGCAGAGCGCCCCTACCCGGTGGAATACAAGCGCGGGCGGCCCAAGGCGCATCAAGCCGACGAAGTGCAACTGTGTGCCCAGGCCTTGTGCCTGGAGCACATGTTGAGCTGCCAGATCCCCGAAGGGGCGCTGTACTACGGTGAAACGCGCAGACGCACCGTGGTGCCCTTCGATGAGGCCTTGCGGGCATTGACTTGCCAGACCATCGAAGCCACACGGGCCATGGTGGCAAGTGGGCGCACGCCATCGGCCACGTACTCGGCCAAGCTCTGCGACAACTGTTCCTTGCTCGACCTGTGTCAGCCGCGCTTGCTCCACCGGGGTGAATCTGTGCAGCACTGGTTGCGTGCGCAACTGAAAGGCGAATGAGCCATGCGGCGTCAACTCAACACTCTGTACGTGACGACCGAAGGCGCCTGGCTGCACAAGGACGGCGCCAACATCGTCATGGACGTGGACGGCGAAACCCGTGCGCGCTTGCCTGTTCACATGTTGGAGGGTCTTGTTTGCCTCGGGCGCGTGATGGTGTCGCCGCCCTTGATGGGCTATTGCGCTGAGCAAGGCATCACCGTGTCTTACCTGTCGATGAACGGGCGCTTCCAAGCCAGGGTTGAAGGGCCCGTATCAGGCAACGTGTTGCTGCGGCGAGAGCAGTACCGGCGCACGGATGACCCCACCCGCTGCGCGCAGATCGTGCAGAACATCCTGGTGGGCAAGCTGCACAACCAGCGTGCTGTGCTGGGGCGCGGCTTGCGCGACCATGCCGACAAGCTGACGGATGAAGACAAGGCGGCGCTCACGCATGCGCACAAACGCTTGGACCGCATCATGGACAAGGTGCAGAGCGAAGCCACACTCGACGTGCTGCGCGGGCTGGAAGGCGAGGCCGCACAGAGCTACTTTGGCGTGTTTGACCACCTGATCCGCAGCAACGAGCCCGCCATGCGCTTCAAAGGGCGCAGCCGCAGGCCTCCGATGGATGCGGTCAATGCCTTGCTGTCCTTCCTGTACACCTTGATCACGCATGACTGCAGATCAGCCTTGGAAAGCGTGGGGCTGGATCCAGCGGTGGGCTTCCTTCACCGTGACAGGCCAGGGCGCCCCAGCCTGGCGCTGGATCTGCTGGAGGAGTTCAGGCCCCTGCTGGCGGACAGGTTGGCGCTTTCGCTCATCAACTTGAAGCAGCTCACATCCAAGGACTTCCAGACGATGGACAACGGCGCTGTGCTGTTGAAGGAAGACTCGCGCAAGGTCGTGCTGACGGCTTATCAGGAGCGCAAGCGCGAAGAGCTTCGACACGTCTTCCTGGATGAAAAGGCACCGATCGGGCTGTTCCCATTTCTTCAGGCGCAGTTGATGGCCAGGCACCTGCGTGGCGACATCGATGGCTATCCACCATTCTTATGGAAGTGAGGTCGGCCGATGATGGTTTTGGTCAGCTACGACGTGAGCACCCAAGACAAAGCGGGTGCCAGGCGATTGCGACGGATTGCTAAGGCTTGTTTGAACCTCGGGCAGCGGGTGCAGTTTTCGGTGTTCGAGATTGAACTGGAGCCCGCCAGGTGGGTACAGTTAAAGGCTGAGCTTACGTCGATCATTGAGCCCACGACGGACAGTTTGCGCTTCTATTACCTGGGCAAGAACTGGCAGAACAAGGTGGAGCACGTTGGGGCAAAAGCTGTGCTGGACCTCAATGCGCCATTGATTCTTTGATGGTCTTGCGAACCTCAAGTGGTTTGAGCGCCTCCTTGAGGTTCGCGGCTCTTTAACATGTTGATTTTGAAGTGAGCGAAGCTGATTGAGCGTGATCGGCTAGCCGAGGCTTGGCTTATAGAGAAGGGTTCGCAGATGCGGATCCTTTTTTTCTTTTTGGTCAATGGTTTATAACCATGGGGTCGCGCCCATCACGGGCGCGTGGGTTGAAACATTGGCTGCCCCGAACTGCTTTGCCAACTCGTCCAGTCGCGCCCATCACGGGCGCGTGGGTTGAAACCGACAACGGCACCTATTTTCAAACGGGAGACAGCGTCGCGCCCATCACGGGCGCGTGGGTTGAAACTGACGCGGGTGGGTACGGCGGCAGTGCCAGCGACTTCGTCGCGCCCATCACGGGCGCGTGGGTTGAAACGTTTTGCTCTGTGCCCTTGAGGTCAATGATGTGGGTCGCGCCCATCACGGGCGCGTGGGTTGAAACACGCCCCGCAAGCCTTTGTTCCATGGGGTAAGGCCGTCGCGCCCATCACGGGCGCGTGGGTTGAAACAGTTTTCCGATGATCTTGTCCGGTGTGGCTTTGCCGTCGCGCCCATCACGGGCGCGTGGGTTGAAACTTTGCAAACCGTCAAGGGCATCCTGTCACGCGTGGTCGCGCCCATCACGGGCGCGTGGGTTGAAACAACCAACTGAGGCAGAACGTGCCCTGACAAATAAAGTCGCGCCCATCACGGGCGCGTGGGTTGAAACTGCCCCGATCAGGTTGAGCGTGAACTGTGGGCGGGTCGCGCCCATCACGGGCGCGTGGGTTGAAACCCAGAGATCGGCAGCGAGCCGACTGCGGACGAAATGTCGCGCCCATCACGGGCGCGTGGGTTGAAACTCGGGATAACCTCATCAACCCGACTCTGCGCTGGCGTCGCGCCCATCACGGGCGCGTGGGTTGAAACGCTTGGACGATGAGTCCAGGGGCGCAGCGCAAGGTCGCGCCCATCACGGGCGCGTGGGTTGAAACGACCCGCACCCATCACAATAGTTCAGCGGCGGCAAGTCGCGCCCATCACGGGCGCGTGGGTTGAAACGCACTCGTTGAAAAAATGAAGCCAGCAAACCCCGTCGCGCCCATCACGGGCGCGTGGGTTGAAACCCGAATGCGTACTGGATCAACCCGTCCGCATCAGTCGCGCCCATCACGGGCGCGTGGGTTGAAACGCGGCCATTTGTGTGTTGGTGCTCCCCGGAGTGCGTCGCGCCCATCACGGGCGCGTGGGTTGAAACACCGAGGCAAGCCCTTTGTCGGCTGGCGCCTTTGAGTCGCGCCCATCACGGGCGCGTGGGTTGAAACTTGAGAAAGGACTTCTCAGCCGATGCGCGCCGGAAAGTCGCGCCCATCACGGGCGCGTGGGTTGAAACATCACATCACCTCGCTCCTTGGGGCTGTTGCGGGTCGCGCCCATCACGGGCGCGTGGGTTGAAACGACCAGATCGCGCAGGCCATGTTTGCGGCTGCTACTGTCGCGCCCATCACGGGCGCGTGGGTTGAAACGGTTCAATCATGCTGACTGCGCTGGAGGTCATCGTCGCGCCCATCACGGGCGCGTGGGTTGAAACATGGCCTCGCCGATGGCCCTGGCGCCAGCGAAGGTCGCGCCCATCACGGGCGCGTGGGTTGAAACTCGTTGGATCTGTCGCGCCTGTCTCGGCGGTCCTGTCGCGCCCATCACGGGCGCGTGGGTTGAAACGTTTCAGATGCCGGTGGCTACGGCGGGCTGGCATGTCGCGCCCATCACGGGCGCGTGGGTTGAAACTATACGCTGGTGGTGGCGTTTGCGGGCCACGAGAGTCGCGCCCATCACGGGCGCGTGGGTTGAAACTGGACCCACGCGTTGTTGGCGTTGGACTGCGTTGGTCGCGCCCATCACGGGCGCGTGGGTTGAAACATGTCGCGTGGCATCTGGGCTTGCACCTTGAAGGCAAGTCGCGCCCATCACGGGCGCGTGGGTTGAAACGCCTTGAAGGCAACCGCGCCGACGGTGGCTATGAGTCGCGCCCATCACGGGCGCGTGGGTTGAAACTCTACGCCCAATGCAGTTGCTGCGGTGAATAACGTCGCGCCCATCACGGGCGCGTGGGTTGAAACGGCTCAATGCACCTGGAGCCCATCACCAGGACGGAAGGTCGCGCCCATCACGGGCGCGTGGGTTGAAACTCGTGCCTGCCCGCCGGCTGGAAATACTGAGCGAGTCGCGCCCATCACGGGCGCGTGGGTTGAAACTCTGATGATCTTGATCAGCATGCTCAGGCCACTTTGTCGCGCCCATCACGGGCGCGTGGGTTGAAACACCGGAGGACCAGCACAATTAGCATTCGACAACGTCGCGCCCATCACGGGCGCGTGGGTTGAAACACCGAGGCAAGCCCTTTGTCGGCTGGCGCCTTTGAGGTCGCGCCCATCACGGGCGCGTGGGTTGAAACAAGTCGACAAGGGATGTTATGGCCTCAACTGGCTAGTCGCGCCCATCACGGGCGCGTGGGTTGAAACACGTTCCCTGAGCCTGAGGCGCACCCCCCGCAACAGGTCGCGCCCATCACGGGCGCGTGGGTTGAAACAAGTTCGTCTATCAGCAGTTCGTCAAGCAGATCCGGTCGCGCCCATCACGGGCGCGTGGGTTGAAACGTTGCCGACACCCTTGGCGTCACTCACTCGGCCGTCGCGCCCATCACGGGCGCGTGGGTTGAAACAAGCAGGACTATGCGGTGGGTTCTGACGGCTCCGTAGTCGCGCCCATCACGGGCGCGTGGGTTGAAACCGATGCAATCGCATATTCAAAGGTCGTGTCGCGACCGTCGCGCCCATCACGGGCGCGTGGGTTGAAACGTCCTTGGTGATGACCACGTCGCTCACGGCTCCACCGTCGCGCCCATCACGGGCGCGTGGGTTGAAACGCCATGGAGGCGCAGACCCTGAGCGAGCGCCGCGATGTCGCGCCCATCACGGGCGCGTGGGTTGAAACAGGACCACTCATGCAAGCGTGACAAGCGTGATGAGTCGCGCCCATCACGGGCGCGTGGGTTGAAACAGTGCGTGGCCTGCGACAGCTTCACCATGAATGTGGTCGCGCCCATCACGGGCGCGTGGGTTGAAACGCCGCCATGTTGGTGCCTGTGTGCGCCCCCCGCGGTCGCGCCCATCACGGGCGCGTGGGTTGAAACGTCAGCGTGGCGGTTTTCGTCGTGCCATCACTGAAGTCGCGCCCATCACGGGCGCGTGGGTTGAAACGCGCGCTGGTCAGCGATCAAGACGCGGCGCACGGGTCGCGCCCATCACGGGCGCGTGGGTTGAAACTTGCCACTCACCCGACCACCATCAGCATGGTTGGTGTCGCGCCCATCACGGGCGCGTGGGTTGAAACTTCGCCAAGCTGGGCGCCCTCATGGACATGCAAGGTCGCGCCCATCACGGGCGCGTGGGTTGAAACGCTCATGGACGTACGTTGACCGGCCGCGATGCGGCGTCGCGCCCATCACGGGCGCGTGGGTTGAAACCCCAGGTTGATGTACTTGCCCTGGATCTGGGTGTCGTCGCGCCCATCACGGGCGCGTGGGTTGAAACGCAAGTCGCTGGCCACGCTGGACACAGCAGGCGTCGTCGCGCCCATCACGGGCGCGTGGGTTGAAACATGCGAACCTTGGGGCGAGTGGTCAGTGGCATGGCGGTCGCGCCCATCACGGGCGCGTGGGTTGAAACGCGGGCTTTGCCGTGCCTGCCGTTCCTGCAAAAAGTCGCGCCCATCACGGGCGCGTGGGTTGAAACTGGCGCAAGGCGCTTAAGCACGAAATGGAGAAACAGTCGCGCCCATCACGGGCGCGTGGGTTGAAACGTCACGATCAGCTTTGCCGGCGCATCGTATGGCCCGTCGCGCCCATCACGGGCGCGTGGGTTGAAACCAGGCGGATGCGATACGTGCCAGCAGCGCCAAGCGTGTCGCGCCCATCACGGGCGCGTGGGTTGAAACATCGCCTGCCACTGGCATCAGCGGGCGGTTGTCAGTCGCGCCCATCACGGGCGCGTGGGTTGAAACAGGCCATCAGGCACGCCGATCAGCCAGCACCAGGGTCGCGCCCATCACGGGCGCGTGGGTTGAAACATTGCCTCCTTGGCCACAAAGCGCTTGGCGCGCTCGGGTCGCGCCCATCACGGGCGCGTGGGTTGAAACGCGTTCCTGCCACTCGGTTGTTTCGGTGTGGTGCGTCGCGCCCATCACGGGCGCGTGGGTTGAAACCGTGCTAACTATTTGATTTGCAACAGAAACTATCGGTCGCGCCCATCACGGGCGCGTGGGTTGAAACATGCCGTCCAGCTTGGCTCGCGTCTCCTTGCGGGTCGCGCCCATCACGGGCGCGTGGGTTGAAACAGCATGAGGGTTGCTCCGTCCCAGCAGGGCAAGATGTCGCGCCCATCACGGGCGCGTGGGTTGAAACATCTATGAACCGTGTCACCAGACCGAGCTTGAAATCGTCGCGCCCATCACGGGCGCGTGGGTTGAAACATAGACTGCGCACAGCAACTGCACACAATCCACGTCGCGCCCATCACGGGCGCGTGGGTTGAAACTTCCTGGCCCGTGTGAAGTTGGTGCTCCAGGGCGTCGCGCCCATCACGGGCGCGTGGGTTGAAACACGGTGCCAGGGTGGTGGTCGTACACGTGATAGGCGTCGCGCCCATCACGGGCGCGTGGGTTGAAACGCCCCCGGCCTGACGCAGCCACGCCTACCAGGGCGTCGCGCCCATCACGGGCGCGTGGGTTGAAACACACAATCGGCTCCCATGCTAGCCATGCCCAATTCGTCGCGCCCATCACGGGCGCGTGGGTTGAAACGCAAGATCGATGCAAACACCACTGGCATCTGGCGCGTCGCGCCCATCACGGGCGCGTGGGTTGAAACAGGTCGATCAGGTCAACCTTGGCGGCGGTCGCTGGTCGCGCCCATCACGGGCGCGTGGGTTGAAACTTGTTGTGCACCAGCTCGGCACGTGATGACACTGTCGCGCCCATCACGGGCGCGTGGGTTGAAACATTTTCAAAGTGGAAAAGGCCGTGTATCCAGTGAGTCGCGCCCATCACGGGCGCGTGGGTTGAAACTACGGCGTTCGGGCCTTTGTTGTGAAAATATACCGGTCGCGCCCATCACGGGCGCGTGGGTTGAAACAAGACCATCGACACCACTGATGCTGGCAAGCACACCGTCGCGCCCATCACGGGCGCGTGGGTTGAAACAAGCGCATCTCCGACCTGGCCACCCGCCTGGGCGACGTCGCGCCCATCACGGGCGCGTGGGTTGAAACGTGCCAACCGCATCACCGTCAACCTTGATGAAGTCGCGCCCATCACGGGCGCGTGGGTTGAAACGACCTCGACAAGCCCAAGCCAGCCGCACCGTCCAGTCGCGCCCATCACGGGCGCGTGGGTTGAAACGTCTACCGAAGAAAAAGCCTTTACCCGCCCACCGTGTCGCGCCCATCACGGGCGCGTGGGTTGAAACAGGCCACACGGGTACGGGTTCGCTGAACGCGGCTAGTCGCGCCCATCACGGGCGCGTGGGTTGAAACACCGCATCGCACCCGACTGGGCTGCCGACCTGGCGTCGCGCCCATCACGGGCGCGTGGGTTGAAACACTGCGGCCAGCGGCGCGGCATCAACAGGATCGACGTCGCGCCCATCACGGGCGCGTGGGTTGAAACGCCACGAGGCGGAACCCAGCCGCCGGACTTGCTTTGGTCGCGCCCATCACGGGCGCGTGGGTTGAAACGCCCTTGTTGGCCTAGCGTTTGCGATCGTGTGGTTGTCGCGCCCATCACGGGCGCGTGGGTTGAAACCATTTACGGCATACGGATTGAATCCGCTTTCCTGGTCGCGCCCATCACGGGCGCGTGGGTTGAAACAGCTTCTTCCAGCTTGGCCTGCGTGGCCTTGAAGTCGCGCCCATCACGGGCGCGTGGGTTGAAACACGCCCCACGTGTCCGTGTTGCACGCAACCACCGGGTCGCGCCCATCACGGGCGCGTGGGTTGAAACACCACTGGAGAAGCTATGCCTAGAAGCATCATCATGTCGCGCCCATCACGGGCGCGTGGGTTGAAACACAGAAAGCAACTAAACAAAATGGGCCTAAATGGCCGTCGCGCCCATCACGGGCGCGTGGGTTGAAACGTACCAAACAGACTAGTTTGGTCAAACTGGGAAAAGTCGCGCCCATCACGGGCGCGTGGGTTGAAACGCAGCAATGCCAGCAAAAGTAAGAGCACGATTCGAGTCGCGCCCATCACGGGCGCGTGGGTTGAAACAAGGCGAGCCCTCGATCAAGGGCTCTGAAGCCATGTCGCGCCCATCACGGGCGCGTGGGTTGAAACACCGGCGCCCACTTGTGGGCGTCCGCGTGCAACGTCGCGCCCATCACGGGCGCGTGGGTTGAAACGATTCAGAGGCTCACAGAGTGGGCCGGATAGGAAGTCGCGCCCATCACGGGCGCGTGGGTTGAAACACCGTCGACGACGACGTCGATGCATCGCTTGCCGTCGCGCCCATCACGGGCGCGTGGGTTGAAACAACAACGTCTCAGTGCCTGTGCATGAAGCAAACATGTCGCGCCCATCACGGGCGCGTGGGTTGAAACATGGCGTGCCCTTAGGTGATGGCCCTTAGGGACCGTCGCGCCCATCACGGGCGCGTGGGTTGAAACCCCGCAGCGCCGCCCATGCTTTATCTGGTCAGGTGTCGCGCCCATCACGGGCGCGTGGGTTGAAACTTGTTGCCACTCTTGAGACCCTCGACCTGCATGGTCGCGCCCATCACGGGCGCGTGGGTTGAAACACAGCACCGTCTCCGCCACTGGGATGAATGGCGGTCGCGCCCATCACGGGCGCGTGGGTTGAAACCGCCCCAGCTGTGCCACGTCTATGCACAAGGTGGCACGTCGCGCCCATCACGGGCGCGTGGGTTGAAACTTGCCGTCGAACTGGTTCTGCAGCAGCAGGGCGAAGGTCGCGCCCATCACGGGCGCGTGGGTGGAAACTGGAAAAGCCTGAAGGCGCTGGTGGTGCGCTGGCTGTCGCGCCCATCACGGGCGCGTGGGTTGAAACCACGTGTGGACGGCCTACAGCCCCCAGACCACCTGGTCGCGCCCATCACGGGCGCGTGGGTTGAAACGGCAACCTCGTGGGCATCAGCCAGCCAGCGGTGTGGTCGCGCCCATCACGGGCGCGTGGGTTGAAACTCCAGAATCGACTTGAGTTCGTCACCCTGCAGCACGTCGCGCCCATCACGGGCGCGTGGGTTGAAACGCTGCACAAATGCTGGACCTGCACCGCTACAGCGGTCGCGCCCATCACGGGCGCGTGGGTTGAAACCATGTAGAGCTTGACGCCCACGAACTGACCAGCCAGTCGCGCCCATCACGGGCGCGTGGGTTGAAACAATGGTGGCGTCGGCAACGTGCACCCGTGCGAGGTCGCGCCCATCACGGGCGCGTGGGTTGAAACGCCCCAAAGCGCCTACCCGAGTTGATGGCCTTGCGTCGCGCCCATCACGGGCGCGTGGGTTGAAACCATGCGCTTTTGCACGTACTGCAAGGCCTGCAGGGTCGCGCCCATCACGGGCGCGCATGATTTACCCGAAGCGAGCCTTCTTGCGACGCGACATCAGGCCGATCAGGCCCAGGCCGCCCAGCACCATGGCGTAAGACGCGGGCTCGGGCACAGCCGGTGCCGACAGCACGATCAGCTGCGAGCGGGGGCTGGGGTCCAGCGGCAGGTTGCTGCCGTCCTGAATCTGTTCGGCCACCAGGTAGATGTTGCCCTTCTCGTCGACCGTCACGCCTTCGATGCCGTTGTGCGGCAGGATGGCGGACAAGTCCAGGCGGCTCTTGACCTGACCCAGGCGTGTCACCTCGATCAGTTCACGCGAACCCAGGCTCAGGACCAGCAGGTTGTCGGCGGCGGCGGTGCCGGCCAGCGCGTCAATGGGTGACAAGGTCTGCACGTCCGACAAGGTGCTCACGCCCATCAGGCTGGGGTCGAACAGATTGGCCATGGTGTGGGTGCCGGCCGAGCCGCTGGCGAAAGTCAGCGTGCCTGCGAGGATGTCTTGCGGGGCTTCTTGCTTGACCGTGATGAAGCTGCCGCCATTGCGGGCGTCGTAGCTGATGCCTTCCAGGCCGCTGTTGCCCACGTTGGCGTTGCTGATGGACACCGCGCTGTTGGCCAGCGTGGCGGTGCCACCGGCGCTGTAGTTGAAGCGGTAGGCGTCATACAGGCGCTCTTCCGTGACCACCAGCACGCCGCCGCCCAGATAGGTCAGGCCTTCGGTGTCGTGCTTGTTGCTGCCAGTGCCGGCCCAGTTGAAGGCCATGTTGCCCTTGGTCTGGCCGGTCAGGGAGACCTCCACCACGCCGGTGCCCTCATCGCCCACATAGAACAGCGTGCCACGGTCGCGGGCGTAGGTCACGGCCGATGCTTCCAGGCCAGACAGGCCGTTGGCTGAGCCGGCCAGCGTGTCCAGCGCATAGGTGCCGGTGACCTGGTAGCTGCCCAGGTTGATCGAGTCGGTGGCCGCTTGGGCCGACGTGGCGAGAGCGGCCAGCAGCAGGGCGGCAAAGCTGGAAAGGGCGGGGCGGGCAAGGCGCATGTACAACTCCAAATGCAAACGTGAACGAGGGTGATCTCAGATCACGGCAGCGTAGGGGGCTGATGTGTCGCGACGATGACGGTGCCTGAACGCCCTTACATCACTGACGCATGCACCTGCTCGGGATGCGCCAGCGTGTCGGCCACCACCCTCAGGCTTTGCTCGCATTGCGCCAGGGTCGAGGGCCCGCCCAGGCACAGACGCACGGCGCGTGGCGGGGCCGTGTTGGTGGCAAAGGCGGTGCTGGCCACCGCAGCCACACCGCGTGAGCGCCAGAACGACGCGGCTTCGTTGGGGCTGAGCGCATCGGGCAGGCGCAGCCAGGCATGGAAGCATTCCGGCTGGCTGAGCACACCCCATTCGCCCAGATAGCGTTGCAGCAGGGCCTGGCGTGTCTGCGTCTCGCGGCGGATGGCCTGCACCATCGCTGTGGCCGAGCCATCGTTGATCCAGTGGGTGGCCAGCGACACGGTCATAGGCGCGGCCATCACCGTGAGGGCGCGCATGGCGCCAGCCAGGCGCTGCGTGGCGCTGAGGCTGGGCGCATGCACGTAGGCCACGCGCAGGCCCGCGCCCAGGCACTTGGCAAAGCCGGTCACGTAATAGGTCAGATCGGGCGCCAGCTCGCTCAATGAGGTGGGCGGCTTTTGCGGCAGGGCGCCATACGCGTCGTCTTCGATGATGGGGATGTTGTAGCGCAGCGCGATGTCGGCCAGGGCTTCGCGGCGGGCCGGGCTCACCGTCACCGTGG
>Ga0209066_10001693_pt1 | contig 28557 bp, 32 predicted proteins | sample All_14_2_FD_187198 | JGI IMG/M metagenome (GOLD analysis project Ga0209066, IMG submission 187198) | Freshwater microbial communities in response to fracking from Pennsylvania, USA - Allegheny Zone_MetaG_DW_15 (SPAdes) (version 2) ...
CTTGGTGGCTTGCTCGGTGGTCAGGCCGGTGGCGGGGTCAACAATCTCGGTGACGATTTTCTCGGGGGTGCTGTGCGCCACTTCCTCGATATCCATGCCGCCTTCGCTGGAGACGATCATCGCCACGCGTTGGCTGGCGCGGTCCGTCACGGCAGAGACGTAGTATTCTTTTTTGATGTCGGCGCCGTCTTCAATCAACAGGCGGCGGACTTTCTGGCCTTCCGGGCCGGTCTGGTGCGTGATCAGCTGCATGCCGAGGATTTCACCAGCGAGTTTTTTCACATCGTCAATCGAGCGCGCCAGCTTGACACCGCCACCCTTGCCGCGACCACCGGCGTGGATCTGCGCCTTGACCACCCACACGGGGCCGCCGAGTTTCTGGGCGGCTTCCACCGCCTCTTGAACGGTGAATGCTGCAATGCCACGGGGCACTGGCACACCAGCTTGACGCAAGATGTCCTTGCCTTGGTACTCGTGAATCTTCATGAGGTCTCTCTCAGGAACGGGTGATAAAAGTGCGTCTGAAAGCCGCTTTGCACAACGGTTGACCGGCGCTTGACGATGCGTCGCGGACTGTATCATGTTGAATTGATTCATTCTTTAGCCAGTCTTACAAGGCAGCGCTTTTTCGGGATTTCACTTCACCATGCAAAAAATCTTCATCGACGGCGAAGCCGGCACCACCGGTTTACAAATCCGCGAACGCCTGCAGGGTCTGCCCGGCATTGAGCTGCTCAGCATCGCGCCCGAACTGCGCAAGGACGCCAGCGCCAAGCGTGCGCTGATGGCGCAAGCGGATCTGGTGGTGCTGTGCCTGCATGACGAGGCGGCACTTGAATCGGTCGCCATGGTTGCTGAGATTGAGAAGGCGACAGGGCAACCCGGCCCCAAGATCATTGACGCCTCCACCGCCCACCGCACGGCGCCGGGCTGGGTGTATGGCTTTGCAGAACTGTGCCCCGGCCAGCGCGAGGCCATCCGCCAGGCCCGGCGTGTGGCCAACCCGGGCTGTTACGCCACCGGCGCCATCGCGCTGATCCGACCGCTCATTGATGCCGGGCTGATCCCGGCGGATTTCCCCCTATGCCTGCCTGCGGTAAGTGGTTATTCGGGCGGCGGACGCCCCATGATCGAGGCCTACGAACAGGGCAAAGCCCCGGCTTATGAGTTGTACGCGCTGGGTCTCAAACACAAACACATCCCGGAAATTCTGGCCAACACCGGCCTGACGCGCCGCCCGTTGTTTGTGCCCTCGGTCGGCAACTTCAAACAAGGCATGCTGGTGCAGATTCCGTTGCATCTGGATCTGTTGCCCGGCCAGCCCAGTGTGGCCGATCTGCACCAGGCACTGGCCAGCCACTATGCGGGCAGCGAATGGGTCAGCGTGGTGCCCACCGGCTCAGACAGCAAACTCGACGCGGTGGCACTCGACGGCAGCGACGCCATGGAGCTGCGCGTGTTTGGCAACCAAGACAGCAGTGATAACTTCCGCCACGCGCTGCTGGTGGCGCGGCTGGACAACCTGGGTAAGGGCGCCAGCGGCGCGGCGGTGCAGAACTTGAAGTTGATGCTGGGGCTTTGAACCCATGGCGGTTGAACTGTCCAAGGAAACCCGCGCGACGGCGGTGACCTCCATCGAGCGCTGGTTCACCACCCACATGGACATGCGTATTGGCAACATGCAGGCCGCCGAACTGCTCGAGTTCTTTTTGAAGGAGCTGGCGCCGAGCGTTTACAACCAAGGGGTGGCTGACGCCCAGGCGCAGATGCTGGCGCGTGTCAACGAGCTCGACATCGACTGCCACGAGAGTGAATTCGCCTACTGGAACGGTGGGCGACGGCGCGGCACCTGACGCCCGGCAAGCGGTCTGTTACTCGTCGTCAGTTCCGGTCACCACCCGTCGGATGGTGTCACCACCAAAACCACGACTCGCCAGAAAACGCATCTGTTTGGCCCGCTGATCGGCATCTTGCGGGGCCTGACCAAACTTTTTTTGCCACACCTCCCGCGCACGTTCCAATTCGGTGGTGCGCAAAACCTGAACGGCATCGGCCACCGCCTGCGGGTCCAGTCCCTTGGCTTGCAACTCCTGCTTGATGCGTGAGGCGCCAAGTTTGCTGGCGCGGCGGTTCACCACCGACTCCAGCACCCGCTGTTCACTGATGAAACCCTTGGCCTGCAACTCATCGAGCGCGGCGGCCAGGCTGCCGCGCTCCTCCTCAAACGGCGCCAATTTGCGCTCCAGCTCCAGCCGCGAGTGTTCCCGGCCACTGAGCAGGCGCAGGGCGCGCCCTTTGAGTGAAGGTGTGGCAAAGCCCATTCAGAGGCTAACTATCAAAAATGAAGCAACTTACTCTTGTCGAATAAAGGTTAGGCGCCTTTTTTGCTCGCAACTTTGGCTGCTGCGTCGATTGGCTCGGAGCCCGCCAGCAGCGGGATGCCCAGCGAGGCACGCACCTTGTTTTCAATTTCGCGCGCGAGGTCGGTGTTTTCCTTGAGGAACTCGCGTGCGTTGTCGCGGCCTTGGCCGATTTTTTCACCGTTGTAGGCGTACCAGGCGCCCGATTTGTCGAGGATGTTGGCGTTGACGCCCATGTCGATGATTTCGCCTTCGCGGCTGATGCCCTGGCCGAACATGATGTCGAACTCGGCGGTCTTGAACGGTGGCGAGACCTTGTTTTTGACGACCTTGACCTTGGTTTCGTTGCCGATCGACTCCTCACCTTTCTTGATGGTGCCGGTGCGACGGATATCGAGGCGCACCGAGGCGTAGAACTTGAGGGCGTTGCCGCCGGTGGTGGTTTCGGGCGAGCCGAACATCACACCAATCTTCATACGGATCTGGTTGATGAAAATGACCATGCAATTGGTCTTCTTGATGTGGGCGGTGAGTTTGCGCAGCGCCTGGCTCATCAATCGGGCTTGTAAGCCGGGCAGGCTGTCGCCCATTTCACCTTCCAACTCGGCCTTGGGCGTCAAAGCCGCCACCGAGTCGACCACGATCAGGTCGACCGCGCCGGAGCGCACCAGGCTGTCGACAATTTCCAGTGCTTGTTCACCGGTGTCGGGCTGGCTGATCAGCAGGTCTTGCAGGTTCACGCCGAGGTTTTGCGCGTACTGGATGTCCAGCGCGTGTTCAGCATCCACAAACGCACACTGGCCACCGGTTTTTTGCATCTCGGCAATCACCTGCAAGGTCAGCGTGGTTTTGCCGGAGGATTCCGGGCCGTAGATTTCCACCACCCGGCCACGCGGCAAGCCGCCAACACCGAGCGCAATGTCCAGCCCGAGTGAGCCGGTCGACACCACCTGGATGTCTTCGATCACCTCACCTTCACCCAGGCGCATGATGGTGCCCTTGCCAAACTGTTTCTCGATCTGGGCCAGCGCCACTTGCAGGGCCTTGGCTTTTTCGGCGTTCACGGGGGTGGGGGCTTTGACGGGTGCGTCCATGGCGGGCTCCTGAGGGTTAAAAGTGCGGGGTTTGACAGCATTGGCATCCTCTGTCCATAACAACAGGCTGGATGCTTGAACAGTAGTTTATAACCAGTCTTGAAATCGCAAATAGCTATTTTTAGTCAATTTGATTTACCATTTGCCCCATGGTTGACGCACCTCCTGACAGCGGTTGGCGCCAGGCGCATTTGGGCCACTGGTTGGCACTGGCCCTGCGGCGCTTTGATGCGCGGGTGTTGCAACTCATGGCCCGCAATGACCGGGTGCCGCTGGCGCTGTCCAACCTGGCGGCGCGCGGCAGCCTGACGGCCTCCCACATCCACATCACCCGGCATCTGGCACTCGACGGCTCGCGGCTGACCGAGCTGGCGCAGCGCGCCGGTGTCAGCAAACAGGCGATGGGCAAGCTGGTGGACCAGTGTGAAGCCTGGGGCCTGGTGCATCGCCAGGACGACCCGCAGGACGCCCGCGCCCGCCGTGTGGTGTTCACCGCCATCGGTCTGGCCTGGCTGCGGGCCTTTGAAGAAGCGGTGAGACAAACTGAAGCCGAGTTGCGCGCCGCCGTGGGTCCGGAAGTGGCCACCGTGATCGCTCTCGGACTGGAAGCTTACGCGGCCTAAAATCGCTGCGGCAAGCACCGAATATCCCGTAACCCAACGGCCCCAGCGGCCATCACGAGGAAACCGCCATGCGAATTTTGATTGCCGAGGATGACCAGGTTTTGGCCGATGGTTTGCTGCGCACCCTGCGCAGTTCGGGTGCGGCAGTTGACCATGTGGCCAGCGGCTCCGAGGCCGACGCAGCGCTGATGACCAACACCGAATTCGACTTGCTGATCCTCGACCTGGGCCTGCCCAAGATGCATGGCCTCGAAGTGCTGAAAAAACTGCGCGCCCGCGGCTCGGCGCTGCCGGTGCTGATCCTGACCGCCGCCGACAGCGTGGAAGAGCGGGTCAAGGGGCTGGACTACGGCGCCGACGATTACATGGCCAAGCCGTTCAGCCTGCAGGAACTCGAAGCGCGTGTGCGGGCGCTCAGCCGCCGTGGCATGGGCGCGGCCAGCAGCACCATCAAACACGGCCCGCTGATCTACGACCAGGGCGGCCGGGTGGCCACCATTGACGGCGTGATGGTGGAACTGTCGGCGCGTGAACTGGGTTTGCTGGAAGTGTTGTTGCAGCGCGCGGGCCGCCTGGTCAGCAAGGACCAACTGGTGGAGCGCCTGTGTGAATGGGGTGAAGAGGTGAGCAACAACGCCATCGAGGTGTACATCCACCGCCTGCGCAAGAAAATTGAAAAAGGCCCGATCCGCATCGCCACGGTGCGTGGGCTGGGCTACTGCCTCGAAAAAATCCCAGGCTAGCCCACACCTTTTCGCCACACCGTGAACGTTTTTCAGCGCGAGCAGCGCTCGCTGTTTGGCGAAATCCTGGACTGGATGCTCACGCCGCTGCTGCTGCTGTGGCCGGTGAGTCTGGTGCTGACCTGGCTGGTCGCCCAAAACATTGCCGGCAAGCCGTTTGACCGGGCGCTGGAATACAACGCCCGCGCGATGGCGCAGCTCATCACCATGCGCGGCAACCGGCCCGAGTTTGTGTTGACGCGACCGGCGCGCGAGCTGTTGCGTGCCGACGACTCCGACACCGTGTATTACCAGGTGAAGGGCTCACGCGGCGAGTTGCTCAGCGGCGAACGCGAGTTGCCCGCGCCGCTGGCTGAGGAAAAAATCATCCTCGACGAGGTGCGCATCCGCGACGACGTGATCAATGGTTTTGACGTCAAGGTGGCCTACATCTGGGTCAGTCTGCCGGTGGCGGATGCCAAACCCGCGCTGGTGCAGGTGGCCGAGACGCTGGAAAAACGCTCGGTGCTGGCCACCGAAATTGTCAAGGGCGTGATGTTGCCGCAGTTTGTCATCTTGCCGCTGGCGGTGTTGCTGGTGTGGCTGGCGCTGGTGCAGGCGATCAAACCCTTGAGCCAGCTCGAAGAGCGCATCCGCGCCCGCAAACCCGACGACTTGAGCGCGATCGACGCACAGGCGGTGCCGCTGGAGGTCACGCCCCTGGTGGACTCGGTGAACGACCTGCTGCTGCGCCTGAAAGACTCGATTGCCACCCAGAAACGTTTTCTGGCCGATGCCGCGCACCAGCTCAAGACGCCGCTGGCGGGGCTGCGCATGCAGGCCGACCTGGCCCAGCGCGAAGGCGCCAGCGCCGAAGACCTGAAACACTCGCTGCGCCAGATTGGCCGCGCCAGCATCCGCGCCACCCACAGCGTGAACCAGTTGCTCTCCCTGGCACGGGCTGAAAGCAGCGGCTCGGCCATGCCGCGGGCGGTGTGTGACATGGCCGAGTTGTGCATGTCGGTGGTGCGTGACAGTGTGCCGCGGGCGCTGGAGAAACACATCGACCTGGGCTACGAAGGCACCCAGCCGGGCGATCCGGGTGTGAACGTGTACGGCAACGCCACACTCATCAAGGAGATGATCCGCAACTTGGTCGACAACGCCATCAACTACACCCCATCCAGCCTGGAGTCGCCCGGCATGATCACCGCGCGGGTGCTGACCGACCCGTTTGGCCGCACCCTGGTGCTGCAGGTGGAGGACTCCGGCCCCGGTGTGCCGGTGGCCGAGCGCGAACTGATTTTTCAGCCGTTTTACCGCGCCCTGGGCACCGAGGTGGACGGCTCCGGGCTGGGCCTGCCGATTGTTTTGCAAATTGCCCAGCAGCACGATGCCAAAGTCAGCCTGGAAGAAACCCGACCGGGCCAGACACCACCCGGCGCCCGCTTCGTGGTGCGGTTCACCGCCACCGCCGTCACCGAGACACCGGCGCTCGCCTCGCCACCCGCGTGAAGGGCCGGGGCCGCTTCAGCGTGCAGCGGGTTCGACCGCCTCAGCCGGGCAAATGTCCAGCGTTTTGTCAGCCAGCACCGCTCTGACAGCCGCCAACGCGGCCTGCTCTGACCCGCTGAGGGCGGGCAGTCGCAAGCGGTAGTGCCGGGTGGACGGCCGCTCCTGCACCACCCGGGCAGAGCGCACGCCCCGGCGCACCAGCTCCTGCAACGCGGTGTTGGCCCCGTCTTGGGAACTGAACACCCCCAGCGACAGCCCCGACGCCCAGGCCGGGTTGGCGGGCAGGGAAAACTTCACGTTCAAGTCGGTCAGCTGCTGACGTTTGCGGGCCAGCTCCGTGGCGTTGGGGAATTTGCCCATGTACACCATCCAGCGCGCAGTCAGGCCCAGCTCGTCCAGCACCCAGGCACCTTCGGGAAAATTGGCACTCAGCACCGGGCGCAGGGCCTCGGCCAGGGCCGGGTCGAGGTCGGTGGCCTGCCAACACACCGTGCTGGCTGCTTCGGAGGCTGTCACCGCGGGCGCGGGCGCCGGGTCAAGCTCAGGTTCAGACGTCGCCGCAGCGGGTGCAGAGGCCGCAGCGTCGGGCGCCATGGACGCTGCAGACGCGGGCGTGCCCGGCAAGATCACCAGGGCATCCGGGTGGATTTGTTGCGCCACCCGCTGGGGCTCATGTTGCGGCGCCACGCCCCAGCCATAGGCCAGCAGCCAGCCCTGGCCACGGGCGTAAACCCCCACGTTGAGCAGCACCAACACCAACACCAGCCAACGCAACATGGCCACCCTTTATCCAAGTCCGCCCGGGGACCCGGGTGCGGGGCGCACGCTGACTTCGGCGCTGGTGACGCGCTGCACACCTTGCGCTGTTTCCACCCGCAAAGCGCCCACCGGGTCGACCCCTGAGGCCACACCCTGCAAACCGTCGCTCAAAGTCACCGGCAGGCGGGCCAAGGCGTCACGCGCGTTGAAAGCCGCCTGGAACGGGCCGAACCCCTGCGGCTCAAAGGCCAGCAGCGTCGCCACCAGCGGCGCCATCAGCTTCACCAGCGCCTGCCCGGCGTCGATGCCCGGCAGCAGCTCCACCAGCCCGGCGGGCTCGGTGGCCAGGCCGGACACGCGGGGGCACTGGATGTTGATGCCGATGCCAATCACCACACCCCGGCTGCCCGGGGGTCCGCCGCTCTGGTTGGCGGTTTCGATCAGGATACCGGCCAGCTTGCGGTGCTGCCACCACAAATCATTGGGCCATTTCAGGCGAATATCAGGGTGCAGGCTTTGCGCCAGGCTCAAACCCACCGCCAAGGAGAGGCCCGACCAATCTTTGGGCGCGAGCGGCAGACCGAGTGAAAACGTCAGGCTGCCCGGACCCGGCGTGTGTGAGGCGCCCGGGCTGCTGTGCCAGGGCCGCGCCAAACGACCCCGACCCGCCGTCTGGTGTTCGGCAATCAACAGCACCGGGTCAGCCACCCCGGCGCGCAGGCGACGCATCAGCTCAGCATTGGTGGAGTCAATCTCCGGCACCACCTCCACCGTGAAACCTGGCAGAAGGGGCTCAATGGCTTGCCAGATGGCCTCGCTGGGCCAGGGGGTGATGGCAGGCAAGCGCATGGTCATCGGTTGTGGGGTGCGGCAACGCTAGCGGCGCTTGCGTTTGGGCGCCAGCAGGGTTCCGCGGCAGGCCTCGGCGCCACACCAGCACGGGTACTCGGCCTTGAGCTTGGGGGTGTAGCGCTCATCGAGCATCAGGCCGTAGTCGTAATGCAGCTCTTCGCCTGCGGCAATGTCGCGCCGGGCGACGATGAAGATGCGCCCGTCGCGTTCATCCGCTTCGCAGTTGCCGTCACACGAGTGGTTGATCCAGCGTGAGGCGTTGCCTTTCACGCCGCCATCAATCACCCTTGTGGCGTCCACATGGAAATAAAAGGTGTGATTGGGGTGCGCCGGGTCGTGCGGGTGGCGCGCCTGGGCTTCTTCCCAGGTGATGATCTCGCCCACATATTCAATGACGGTGTCACCCTCGGCGATGTCCCGCAGTGCGTACACACCTTTGCCGTGAATGCCTGAGCGGCGTACCTGGATGCGGCGGGACTTTGCGGGTGGGTTTGTCGACACGGTTAAAAAATTTGGTATCGTGAACTCGTATGGGTGCGCGTGTGCGCCCGCGAGAAACAGGGATTGTATTCAGATGACTATCGCAGAAAACACAAAAACAGCCGTGGCTGGCAAAACACTGGTCATTGCAGAAAAGCCCTCGGTGGCGCAAGACATCGTTCGGGCACTGACCCCGGTGGCGGGCAAGTTTGAAAAACACGACGAGCATTTCGAGAACGACCACTATGTGGTGTCCAGCGCGGTCGGCCACCTGGTCGAAATCCAGGCGCCCGAAGCCTATGACGTCAAACGCGGCAAATGGAGTTTTGCGCACCTGCCGGTGATTCCGCCGCACTTTGACCTGAAACCGGTCGACAAAACCAAAAGCCGCCTCAACGCGGTGGTGAAACTGGCCAAACGCAAAGACGTGGGCCAGTTGGTCAACGCCTGTGACGCGGGCCGCGAGGGTGAGCTGATCTTCCGGCTGATCGAACAATATGCCGGTGGCGCCAAGCCCCTGGGCAAGCCGGTGAGCCGCCTGTGGCTGCAGTCGATGACACCGCAAGCCATCCGCGACGGCTTCAACGCCTTGCGTACTGACAAACAGATGCAACCGCTGGCCGATGCCGCGCGCTGTCGCTCCGAGGCTGACTGGCTGGTTGGCATCAACGGCACCCGCGCCATGACGGCGTTCAACTCGCGCGATGGTGGTTTCTTCTTGACCACCGTGGGCCGGGTGCAAACGCCCACCTTGAGCGTGGTGGTGGAGCGTGAGGAACTCATTCGCGCCTTTGTGTCGCGCGATTACTGGGAAATTCATGCGTCATTTGCCGCCCAGGCGGGCAGCTACCCGGCCAAGTGGTTTGACCCAAAACACAAGCGCGATGCCGAGGATGCCGAGAAAAAGGCGGACCGGCTCTGGACCCAGCGCGAGGCGCAAGCCATTGCCGACGCGGTGCGCGGCCAGCCGGCCACCGTCACCGAAGAGAGCAAACCCACCACCCAAGCGTCACCGCTGCTGTTCGATTTGACCAGCCTGCAACGTGAAGCCAACGGCAAGTTCGGTTTTTCCGCCAAAACCACGCTGGCCATCGCCCAAAGCCTGTACGAGCGCCACAAAGCCCTGACCTACCCGCGGACCGATTCCCGCGCCTTGCCTGAAGACTATGTGCCGGTGGTCAAACAAACCTTCGAGATGCTGGCGGATTCGGGCATGCGGCACTTGGCGCCGCACGCCTTGACGGCGCTGAACAATGGCTACATCCGGCCCAGCAAACGGATTTTCGACAACAGCAAGGTGAGTGACCACTTTGCCATCATCCCCACATTACAAGCACCCAGCGGGCTATCAGAAGCAGAGCAAAAGCTGTATGACCTGGTGGTCAAGCGCTTTTTGGCGGTGTTTTTCCCGAGCGCCGAATACCAGGTGACCACGCGCATCTCAACCGTGACCACAGCAGCGGCTGCGCACAACTTCAAAACCGAAGGCAAAGTCTTGGTCAAACCAGGTTGGCTGGCGATCTACGGCAAGGAAGCTGCGGATGAGGTGGCGGATGCCAAAGACGGCGACAAGGGCCAGAGCCTGGTGCCGGTGGCGCCTGGGGAGAAAGTCAAAACCGAATCGGTCGAGCCCAAGGGTTTAAAAACTCGGCCACCGGCCCGTTACTCTGAAGCCACCTTACTCGGCGCCATGGAAAGTGCCGGCAAAACCGTGGAAGACGAGGAGTTGCGCGAAGCCATGCAGGAAAAAGGCCTGGGCACGCCCGCCACCCGCGCCAGCATCATTGAAGGCCTGATTTCTGAGAAATACATGCTGCGCGAAGGCCGCGAATTGATCCCCACCGCCAAGGCGTTCCAGCTGATGACGCTGCTGCGCGGCCTGGGCGTGGAAGAACTCTCCAAAGCCGAACTCACTGGCGACTGGGAATTCAAGCTCAACCAGATGGAGCACGGCAAACTCAGCCGAGCCCAGTTCATGGCCGAGATTGCCGCGATGACCGAGCGCATCGTCAAAAAAGCCAAGGAATACGACCGCGACACGGTGCCCGGCAACTACGCCACGCTCTCCAGCCCCTGCCCCAACTGCGGCGGTGTGGTGAAAGAAAACTACCGCCGTTACGCCTGCACCGGCCTGGACGGCCAAAGCGACGGCTGCGGCTTCTCGTTTGGCAAAACCCCGGCCGGGCGAACCTTTGAACCCGCCGAGGTGGAGCAATTTTTGCGCGACAAAAAGATTGGCCCGCTGGACGGTTTCCGCTCCAAGGCCGGTTGGCCGTTCACCGCCGAGATGGTCATCAAGTTTGACGAAGAAACCAAAAACTACAAGCTGGAATTCGACTTTGGCGACGACAAAAAGGGCGAAGAAACCGGTGAACTGGTCGACTTTGGCGACCAAGCCAGCCTGGGCCCCTGCCCCCAATGTGGCGCGGCGGTGTTTGAACACGGCAAAAACTATGTGTGCGAAAAATCCGTGCCCACCGAAGCCCAGCCGACCCCGAGCTGCGACTTCAAATCCGGCCAGATCATCCTGCAGCAACCGATTGAGCGCGAGCAGATGAGCAAGCTGCTGGCCACCGGCAAGACCGATTTGCTCGACAAGTTTGTCTCCATGCGCACCCGGCGCGCCTTCAAGGCCATGCTGGTCTGGGACGCCGAAGCGGGCAAAGTCAACTTTGAGTTCGCCCCGAGCAAGTTCCCGCCGCGCAAAACCGCCGCTGCGCCGTTGACGCGGGCCGCCGTTGCGACCAAGAAGTCGGGCGCAAGCGGGGCGGCAGCGAAGAAAACGGCAACCAAAGCGGTGACCAAGACCGCGGCCAAAACACCGCGCAAAACCCCGGCAGCAGGCACCGGCTCCACCCCCAGTGCCGCGCTGGCCGCGGTGATTGGGTCTGAGCCGATTGCCCGCGCCCAAGTCATCAAGAAGCTGTGGGACTACATCAAGGCCAACAACCTGCAAGACGCCACCAACAAACGCGCCATCAACGCCGACGCCAAGTTGCTCGCCGTGTTTGGCCAGCCGCAAGTCAGCATGTTTGAGCTGGCGGGCATTGTGGGCAAACATTTGGGGTGATGGCGACTGTCGTCTGACCCAAGGTGGTCACAAAACGTGACCACCTTGCTTTGCACCTTTGAATCAGGGCACTTTTCGCGCGCAGCACATCGCTGCCTAAGGGGCATGTAAAGTAATACCTATCACTAACTACTGTGAGGTGAGTCATGACCGCAACTGCTGCCCGACCGATGTCGGTCAAACTGGATCAGGACATCCGTGGGCGCATGGACCGCTTGGCGCAGTCGCGCAGGCGCAGCACCCATTGGCTCATGCGCGAAGCGATCCAGCAGTACATTGAGCGTGAAGAAAAGCTGGAGGCCTATCGACAAGATGGCATCGCAGCCTGGAACGCCTACCAAGCTACCGGACAGCATGTCACTGAGGAAGAGGCCGACGCCTGGCTGGCCAAACTGGAGGCGGGGCAGGACGCAGAGCCACCGGCATGCCACGTCTGATCTGGTCGCAGCATGCGCTGCTGGACATGCAAAGGCTGCAGCGCTTTTGGGCTGAAAAAAGTCCCGATGCTGCCAAACGCGCCGTGGCAGCCATACGTCAGGGTGTCAAGACTTTGGCCTTGCAGCCGGGCGTTGGCCGCCCCGTTGAAGACATGGCACCCGGATACCGGGAATGGATGATCGACTTTGGCGACAGCGGTTACATCGCGCTGTATCACTTTGACGGTCAAACCGCTGTGATTCTGGCGCTGCGACATCAGAAGGAAATCGGTTACTGATCCAGCCAGTCACAAATCGGCTGCCACTGCGCCAAATCACGTGCCACGCGCTCAGGCGCCAGGTCAAACACGGTCAGGCCGCGGGCGGCGAGTTGGACGTAGTTCTGGGTGCTGCGCAAATAACCCAGCACCGGCAGGCCGGTGGATTCGACAAAACTGCGCAGTTCCTCCGCCGCGCGGGTGCGCTCATCCACGCGCATGCCGACGATGCCGATCTGCGTTTTGGCGGCCTGGCTGCTCTCAGACAGCTCATCCAGAAAATCTTGGGTGGCAAAGATGTCAAACACGCTGGGTTGCAGCGGCACCACCACCTTGTGCGCCAGTTTCAGCACCTCTTTGAGCCGCTTGCCGTGCAGCCCTGCGGGCGTGTCCAGCACCACATGGGTGGTGCCTTTGGGCGGCTTGGCCAGGTTGTCGCGGTCCAGCTCCCAGCTGGTGATGAGCCGCGCGGTGTCTGGCCGCAGCGACAACCACAGTTTGCACGACTGCTGGCGGTCCACATCGCCCAGCATCACGCGCTGGTTTTGGGTGGCAAAGTAGCCCGCAATCTGGCTGGACAAGGTGGATTTACCCACGCCACCTTTCGGGTTGGCAACCACAACAACCGGCATACGAACTCCTGACTGAATCCTTGCCAGCCCTCGTCAATCCAAGGCTGGCGGTAAAAAAACGTGTCGACTTTGGCCGCTTATTCGTCGCTGCCGCCCATCAGGCCACCGAGCAGGCCGCCGCCCAGCAGCGTGCCACCGAGGGCCGCACCACCGAGCACCGACCCCTGCTCGGCCGAGCGCCCACCCGCGGCCGGGGCGGACAGGATGATGCGGTTGGCCAGGCGCGACAGCGGCAGCGATTGCAGCCAGACCTTGCCGGGGCCGCGCAGCGTGGCGAAAAACAGGCCCTCGCCACCAAAAAGTGCCGACTTGACCTTGCCCACATACTGGATGTCAAAGTCCACACTCGGCTGATACGCCACCACACAACCGGTATCGACCCGCAGCACTTCGCCCGGGGCCAGGGTGCGCTCCATCAGCGTGCCGCCCGCATGCACAAAGGCCATGCCGTCGCCGTCCAACTTTTGCATGATGAACCCTTCACCGCCAAACAGCCCGGCGCCCAGTTTCTTTTGCAGCGCAATGCCCAGCGACACGCCTTTGGCGGCGCACAAAAACGAATCCTTTTGGCACAGCAGCGTACCGCCCAAAGCGCGCAAATCGATCGGCACGATCTTGCCGGGGTAGGGCGCGGCAAAGGCCACGCGCTGTTTGCTGGAGGCGGTGTTCTGGAACACGGTGGTGAACAGGCTCTCGCCGGTCAGCAGGCGCTTGCCCGCGCCCATGAGTTTGCCAAACAGGCCACCCTGCTGGGCACCGTCGCCAAACACCGTGTCCATCTCAATGCCCGCCTGCATGTACATCATCACGCCAGCCTCGCCCACGGCCGCCTCGCCGGGGTCCAGCTCGACTTCGACGTACTGCATTTCGTTGCCAAAAATCTCGTAGTCCACCACGTCCATCGCCATCATTCGCTCCTGAAAAACAGAGTGCGCTTTCGCGCCCGGAAAAAACGTGAACGATAGCAAGATTTTGCGACACGGCAGTGAATTCACGACGTTTCATGAAGCCGCCCCGCCAGTGACGCCAAAATGTCATTAAAGTGTCGTACTCTGGCGCGTTGGCGCAGGGTTCACACCTCACCCGGCCTGATTTTTTTCATCAACCGCAAAGGACTCACCATGAAATTCCGCTTCTCCCTGATGGCTGCCAGCATCGCTGCACTGGGCCTGGCCGGCTCGGCGCTCGCGCAGGAAAAAACGCTCCGTCTGCTGACCTGGGACGGTTATGTGCCCGCCGACGTGGTGGCGCAGTTCGAGAAGGAAAGCGGCTACAAGGTCGAAGTGACGATGTCCAACAACGAGGAGATGATCTCCAAACTGCGCGCCACCGGCGGCGCTGGCTTTGATCTGGCCCAGCCCTCGCAAGACCGTATTGCCGGCCCGCAAGCCGAGTTTGGCATCTACAAACCCATGGACCTGAGCAAGCTCAAGAGCGAGCTGTTCATCCCCAGCATGCTGGAAGCCACCAAGAAAAACACCACGGTGGGCGGCAAGGTGTATGGCCTGCCGCACATCTGGGGCACCGACGGCCTGGTGGTCAACACCCAACTGGCCAAAATGGCCGACTACCCCGACCTGTGCAAGGCCGAGTTCAAAGGCAAGGTGGCCTACCGCCTGAAGCGCCCGACCCTGCTGGCGTTTGCTTTTGCCTCGGGCAAAGACCCGTTTGCCCTGTACAACGACCCCAAAGCCTACGGCGCGCTGATGGATGAAGTGGGCAAGACGCTGATCGCCTGCAAAGGCAATGTCAAGTTCTACTGGGACAACAAGGACCAGCTGCTGAACGGCATGCGGGCTGGCGAAATTGTCGGCGCCATGATGTGGGACACCGGTGGCTGGAAGCTCAATGGTGAAAAGGCTGAAGTGCAATTCATCGCCCCCAAATCCGGCGCGCTGGGCTGGATCGACACCTTTGCGATTCCCGCCAAAGGCAAGAATGACGCCGCCGCCTACGCCTGGATCAACTTCAACATGCGCCCTGAGATTGCGGCCAAGGTGGCCGGTGTGGCGGGCAACTTCACCGCCTCCAAGGGCGCAGACCAGTTGATGGACGCCAAACTCAAAGCCCAGTTTGCCGCCAGCTTCCCTGAAGCCGCGCTGAAAAACGTGAAGTGGTACCCAGCCGTGCCCGCCGGTCTGGAAGAGATCGAAGGCCGCGTGCTGGACCGCATCAAGGCCGCCAACTGACCCTGCCAGTTCGGGCTTGTCATGTGATTTGGCAGGCTTTTAGGTTGTCATTGCGGGCCTGACCCGCAATCCATGCCTACCTGATGCATGGATGCCGGGTCGCAGCCCGGCATGACAGCCTTCCAATCCAGGTTAACCACGTAGTAATTTGTCTTGACACATCCTGTCTCCGATTCCTCTGCCGCCTCCGATGCCACGCAGCCTGACCTGCAAGCCAGCCGCGTGGCCAAGCACTATGGCGCTTTCCGCGCGGTGGATGACTTGTCGTTTGAGGTCGCGCGCGGCAGTTTTTTCTCGATCCTCGGCCCGTCCGGCTGTGGCAAAACCACGCTCTTACGCATGATTGCGGGTTTTCTGGAAGCCGATGCCGGCCAGATTCACATTGGCGGCAAAGCGATGAACGGCGTGCCGCCCAACAAACGCCCGGTGAACATGGTGTTCCAGCACCTGGCGCTGTTCCCGATGATGAGTGTGGGCGAGAACGTGGGCTACGGCCTGGCGCGCCGGGGTGTGGCCAAGGACGAGATCCAGCGCCGTGTGGGTGACATGCTGGAGCGCGTGAGCCTGCCCGGTGCGCAGAACAAGCGGGTGGACCAGCTCTCGGGCGGGCAAAAGCAGCGCGTCGCCATTGCCCGCAGCCTGGTGCTGGAGCCCACGCTGCTGCTGCTCGATGAGCCACTCGGCGCGCTGGACTTGAAGCTGCGCGAGCATATGAAGATCGAGCTCAAAGCGCTGCAGGCGGCGTTTGGCACCACGTTTGTTTACATCACCCACGACCAGTCCGAGGCGCTGGTGCTCTCTGACCATGTGGCGGTGATGAACCATGGCCGGTTTGAGCAGGTGGGCACACCGCAACAACTCTATTACGAACCGCAAACGCCGTTTGTGGCCGGTTTTGTGGGTGCCAACAATCGCATCGCGGGCCGCGCCACCGAGGTCCATGGCAGCACGGTCACGCTCACCAGCGCGCAAGGCCTGGTGATTCCGGCACGCGCCATTGGCCAGATCGCCAAAGGCGATGCGGTCGAGGCCTTTGTACGCCCCGAAGTGGCGCGACTGGCGCGCCAAGCCTCGGTTTTGAAGGATGCCGGGCTGCCTCATTTCAGCGCCCGGGTGGAAAGCCTGCTGTTTGACGGCGCCAATTCAGCCGTGTTGCTGCGTGAAGCCCAGTCCCACACCGAGTTCCGCATCGCGCTGCCGCAAACCGGCGAATTTGCCGACCTGACGGTGGGTGAAACCGTGGCCTTTGGCTTCGATGCACAACGCGCCGTGTGTTTTGCCGCCAGCACCACAGCCAATGAGCATGTCTTCAGCTGACAAACCCTCGCGCCATGCCGCGCGGCTGATGCTGATGCTCTTGCTGGCCCCGGCGCTGCTGTGGTTGCTGGGCTTGATTGTGTTGCCGCATGTGGAGCTGGGCATTTTGTCGATGCGGGCCCGTGTGGCGCCGCGTGTGTACGAGCCCAGCCTGGCGCAGTTCCGCACTTTTTTTGAAGAGCCGCTGTACTGGCACACCTTCATGCGCACCGCGCTGATGTCGCTGGCGGCCACTGCCATCACCCTGCTGTTGGCCTTCCCGATTGCCTGGACCATTGCCAAGCTGGTGCGCGGCCAGTCCAAAGCCATGCTGTTCATCCTGTGCCTGATCCCGTTCTGGGTGAGTGAAACGGTGCGCACGCTGGGCTGGATGATTTTGCTGCGCGAGTCCGGCGTGTTGCCCGCTTTTTTGGTCTGGTTGGGGGTCACACCCGCACCGGTGGAGCTGCTCTACCACGACGCCACCATCCTGGTCGGGCTGGTCTACACCTCGATGTTGTTCATGGTGATCCCGCTGATCAGCGCGCTGGAGAGCCTGGACGACTCGCTTATTGAAGCGGCCTACGACCTGGGCGGCAACGGCTGGTCGATCTTGCGGCAAATTGTCATCCCGCACGCCGCACCCGGCATTGTGGCGGGCTGCATTGTGGTGTTCATGCTCACCTTGGGCAATTACCTGACACCCACGCTCTTGGGCGGCAAAAGCTCGCAGTGGTTCACCGAGCAGATCTACACCCAGTTCATCACCCGCTTCAACTGGGAGCAGGGCGCGGCGTTCGGCTTTTTGCTGCTGGCCCTCTCCACCGCCATCGTCTGGGCGGGCTTGAAGCTCAGTGGTCAAAAATTTGGTGAAGTGATGCAAAAAACATGATCGCCTCACTGCCCCGCCCCTTGTGGTTGCGCGCCAGCACGGTGGTGTATGGCGTGGCCTTTTTCGCCTTTTTGTTCTTGCCGCTGGTCGTGGTCGCGGTGTTTGCGTTCAACGACGCACCTTACCCGGCACCGCCCTGGCGCGGTTTCACGCTGGACTGGTTTGTGGGCCATGACGGCAGCGCGCGCACCGGCCTGTTTGCCGACACCGCCCTGCTGGGCAGCCTGTGGACCAGCGTGGTCGTGGCCAGCTGGGTCACCTTGCTGTCGGTGGGGGTGGGCACCGCCAACGCGTTTTTGATCGAGCGCACGCAGTTTCGCGGCAAGCAGGCGCTCAGCCTGTTGATGCTGGCGCCGCTGGTCATTCCGGGGGTGATTCTGGGCATCTCGATCCTGGCTTTTGCCAGCCGCCTGGCGAATCTGGCCGATGACCTGTGGGGGCTGGAACTGGAGTTTTTGCGCCCGGGTTTGCCGCTGGTGGTGCTGGGGCAGTTCTCGTACATCGTCTCGATCGCCACGCTGACCATCACCGCGCGGCTCAAGCGCTTTGATGTCACGCTGGAAGACGCCGCCTACAACCTGGGCGCCTCACGCGCGGCGGTGTTGTGGACCATCACCCTGCCGTACCTGAAACCAGCGCTCATCGGTTCTGCCGCCATCTCTTTTCTGATGAGTTTTGAGAACTTCAACACCACACTGATGCTGGTCGGCTCCGACTCGCCACTCACCGTGATGATGTACGGCCGCATGCGCGAAGGCGCCACGCCGGTCTTGAACGCGGTGAGTCTGCTGCTGATGGTGGCCTCGGCCGTGCTGGCGCTGACGATGATGCGAGGACAGAAAGCTGAAGCGGGTGACCGATCGAGCTGAAGCGGGGTTTGAGGCGGCGCGGTTCAGCGTTCGCATTCCGATGGGAAGTCGGCTTTACAGCCTCGAGGGTCTTCATCACGCCATACTACCCAAAGCATATAAGTGGTGTCGGCGCTCGACAGGCGAGCGCGGGTCAACCGACGGCCTGGGCGCGGGGAATAGCCAAAATTAGCCCCAACATTGCCCCAAATCGGGGTATTTGACAGACAAGGCATTGGGGACCTCGACGCCCGGCTGGTGCTGTTGTCGATCGTGCTGCCACAACGCACGGGCCTGCGCCATGTGGGCGTTCAAGGCCGCGTGAAGCGTGTGCGGCAACATCACTACCCGGTCTTTGCCACCCTTGCCCTCAAGCACTACCAGCACCAGCCGGTCAAAATCCACATCCTTGACGCGCAAACGCAGCCCTTCGTTCAGGCGCATGCCGGTGCCATAAAGCAGCTTCGTCAACAGCAGTTCCACCCCCGTCATCACGCTGAACAATGCGGCCACCTCTGCGCTGGTCAGCACCGACGGAATGCGCTGCGGGCGCGTCGGGCGCTGCACATCGTCCAATCAAGGCAATTGTTAGGCCTTACAAATCGAAGTCGGCAGCGTTTAGCACCTTTTGAGGTGTGTAGCCAAGACGCGTCAATTCTTGCTTTATTTGATCCAATTCAGAATTGAGCCTATGAATCTGAACTTCGTAATGAACTTCCTTGATCCATTGTCCCATCTGTTGAGGGCTTATTTTCATAAGAGCAGCAATTGACGACTTTGTATATCGAAAATCCATATGTAGGACATATGCCATTTTCTTCTCTTTAGCACGATGCAAATGATCAATCATGTGGTTGTCCTTTAAAAAATCAGCTTCACCGCCAAGCCTCAGAACACTATGTTCTTCAGCACGCCTCAATCTTACATTGATACGGTAGTGATGTAAAGTATAGATCTACGGTAGTTTTCGGCAAGTTTTCGCAGACCTGTAATCCACTCTAAGGCGTCACCCTGCTTGAAGGTGTCTTGGCATGTTTACATCCAAGCTGGCAACCCGGCCAGGCAATCAACAAACACGGGAGCCATGCGCATGCAGCCGCCCTCTATCCACCAACGCCTAACTGGGCTTTGCAGGAGACGTCACCATCACTGCACGCTTCGGCCATGCCAAGCGCGCCTGAACTTGGGCGTTAAACCGACCTATTGGCAGGATCAGATGATCGCGGCCTGAAAGTTTGGCTGCCTGCTTTCAGCCATTTCTCGACGATTAATGCGCCAATGCGCAAGCACCGGTAATGATAGGTCTGAAGAGTCAACCACAGCCATCGTCTGGCTCACTCCTCCCACGGGTTGACCAGGGTCAGGTTCAGGTCCTTGAAATCTATGACATTGCGTGTCACCAGCGTCATGTCGTGCTGCAGGGCAGTGGCCGCCAGCAGGCTGTCGATAGCTGGCAAGGGGCGACCCGCGTCACTTTGCAAGCGCCCCCAGCGGTCTGCCACTGGCGCATCAACGCTCAAAATGCGCCCCAGAAAAAACGTGGGCAGTTCCACATGCAGCCATTCCAGAAGGATTTGGCGACGTTTGGCATCTTCCAGCCGCTCAATGCCCTTGCGGATTTCACCCAAGGTGAGCACGCTCAAAAAAAGTGACTGTGCTGCGCAACGCTCAAACCACGCAACCACGTTGGCATCAGGCTGCTTGCGCCGCAGCTCAGAAATCACATGGGTGTCAATCAGGTAGCTCACAGCGCCATCTCGCGGGGCAGGCTGGGGTCACGCTCGAAAACAATATCGTCACCGTCGTGCAGTGGTGAGCGCTGCATGAATTCCACCAGCGACTGGGCGTTGCCACTGAGTCGGTCAAACAGCTCGCGCGACACCACCACAGCCACGGATTTGCCATGCACGGTAATGTCTTGCGGGCCATCTTGCTTGGCGCTTCTGACCAGGTCAGAAAAACGCGCTTTGGCGGTTTGCATTTGCCAGGTTTGCATAGGGCACCTCTTATTCTGATCTGAATGGTCAGAAATTAGCATGATCGCGGTCAGATGATCGGATATTGACTTGGTTTCGGTCAATGACGCGATTCACAACCAAAACGACAGGTGAAAATGCCCTCTGATCGTGGCTGTTTGAGGAGTGTGTTGTGAACGGTGCCCAATCCCTGGTCCAAACCCTGTTGCGCGGCGGTTTGAAAGTCTGTTTTGCCAACCCTGGCACGTCCGAGATGCATTTTGTCGGGGCGCTGGACGCGCACCCTGAGCTGCGTTGCGTGTTGTGCCTGTTTGAAGGCGGCGCCACCGGTGCGGCCGACGGTTACTACCGCATGACGGGCGACATTGCAGCCACGCTGCTGCATCTGGCGCCAGGCCTGGGTAATGGTTTTGCCAATTTGCACACCGCGCGCAAGGCGGGCTCGGGCCTGCTGATGATCGTGGGCGAACACGCCACCCACCATCTGGTGCATGAGAGCCCACTCAAGGGTGACATTGCCGCCCTGAGCCGCACCATAGCCCACTGGACGCACGTGAGTCCGGACGCCACGGCGGTGGCTGGCGATGGCGCACGCGCCCTGGCGGCGGCGCGCTCGCACAACGGCCAACTGGCCACCCTGGTGTTGCCCGCCAACACCGCCTGGCAAGAGGCTCAGTGGCCTGCTGATCCGCTGCCAGCCCTGCCTCTGATCCGCCCGGAGCTGGCCCGCATTGAGGCTGCCGCCCACACGCTGCGCCTGCCCGGCGCGGCCCTGCTGGTAGATGGCCCCACGTTGCATGGTGCGCTGGGGCCGCTGGCCGCACGCATTGCCAAAAAGACCGGTGCCCGGCTGATCGCCCCCTACCTGGCCAGCCGCATTCGGCGCGGTGCCGGGGCGGTGGCCTTCGAGCGGCTGGCTTACGGCGTGGACGACAACGCCGCCGTGGTGAAGGATGTGCGACACATGGTGCTGGTGGGCGCCCAGCGGCCAACCAACTTCTTTGCTTACCCGGGCAAACCCAGCCTGCCGGAGGCCCCAGGGACGGCGGTGCACGACCTGTGCAGCCGCAGCATGGACGTGGCTTACACGCTGGGTGTGCTGGCCGAGTGCCTGGGCGTCACCGAGGACGACCCGCTGGACCGCTTGCCACTGGCCTTGCCCGAGCTGCCTGAGCAGCACGGGGGCCCGATGAACCTGACCTGCATCGGCCAGGCGCTGGCGCACCTGTTACCCGAGAACGCCATCGTGGTCGATGAAAGCATCACCATGGCCCGCTTCCTGATGCCACCCACCCAGCAAGCCCGCGCCCATGACTGGCTGCACACCACCGGCGGCGCCATCGGCTTTGGCCTGCCCAATGCGGTGGGCGCGGCCATTGCCTGCCCAGACCGCCAGGTGGTGGTGCTGACCGGCGACGGCTCGGCCATGTACACCCTGCAGGCCCTGTGGACCATGGCGCGCGAGCAGCTCCAGGTGGTCACCATCGTGTTTGCCAACCGCGGCTACCAGATCCTGCGCGGCGAGCTGGCCAACGTCGGCGTGACCGAGGTGGGGCGCAACGCGGTGCGCATGCTGGATGTCGATGGACCGGCCCTGGACTGGGTCAAGCTCGCCGAAGGCCACGGTGTGCCAGCCAGCCGTGCCACCGACGTGGACAGCTTTGTGGCCGCCCTGCGCGCAGCCCTGGAGCAGGCCGGGCCGCATCTGATTGAAGTGGTCTGCCCGGCGTAACCCAGCATGCGCTACGCCCACACCATCGGCACCAAAAGCTACCAGTTTGATAGCCTGCGCACCCTGCTGGCCAAAGCCAGCCCGCTGCGCTCAGGAGACCAGCTGGCGGGCGTGACAGCCACCCATGCGCAGGAACGTGTCGCCGCGCAAATGGCGCTGGCAGAAGTGCCGCTGCGCACCTTTCTCACCGAAGTCGTGGTGCCCTATGAAGACGACGAAGTCACCCGGCTGATCATCGACACGCACGACGGCGCCGCGTTCGCCCCGGTGCGCCACCTGACCGTGGGCGACTTTCGCAACTGGCTGCTGGGTGAGCAGGCCACACCCACCAGCTTGGCCGCACTCGCGCCCGGGCTGACCCCGGAAATGGTGGCGGCGGTCAGCAAGATTTGCCGCCTGCAAGACCTGGTGCTGATTGCGCGCAAATGCCAGGTGGTGACGCGGTTTCGCAGCACGCTGGGTTTGCCCGGCCATCTGGCCACGCGCCTGCAACCCAATCACCCCACGGATGACCTGCAAGGCATTGCCGCCAGCCTGCTCGACGGCCTGCTGCTGGGCAGCGGTGATGCGGTGATCGGCATCAACCCGGCCAGCGACAACACCGCCCAGGTGGTGCGCTTGCTGCACATGCTGGGCGATGTGATCAGCCATTACGGCATTCCCACCCAGTCCTGCGTGCTGACCCATGTGACCAACACCTTGCAGGCCATCGAGCGCGGGGCGCCGGTGGACCTGGTGTTCCAGTCGATTGGCGGCACCGAGGCCACCAACACCAGTTTTGGCCTGAACCTGGCGCTGCTGCAGGAGGCGCGCGAGGCGGCGCTCTCGTTGCAACGCGCGCCGTTGTTGGATGAAAACGGCCAGCGTTCTGGCAACGTGATGTATTTCGAAACCGGCCAGGGCAGTGCCTTGAGTGCGAACGCGCACCACGGCTGCGACCAGCAAACCATCGAGGTCCGCGCCTACGCGGTGGCGCGGCATTTCAAGCCGCTGCTGGTCAACACCGTGGTCGGCTTCATCGGCCCGGAATACCTGTTCAACGGCAAACAGATCACCCGCGCCGGGCTGGAGGACCACTTCTGCGGCAAGCTGCTGGGGGTGCCGATGGGTTGCGACGTCTGTTACACCAACCACGCCGAGGCCGATGGCGACGACATGGACAGCCTGCTGCTCGCGCTGGGCGCCGCCGGCTGCAACTTCATCATGGGCGTGCCGGGCTCGGACGACATCATGCTGAACTACCAGAGCACCTCGTTCCATGACGCGCAGGTGCTGCGCCAGCTGCTGGGCCTGCGCGCCGCGCCCGAGTTTGAAGCCTGGCTGGACCGGATGGGCATCTGCACACCGGGCGACGCATCCGGTGGCCCGCAGCGGCTGGCCGACCGACTGGCCGCACCGTTTGCCCCGGCCATTCAACGCCTGAGCGGTGCCTGACATGACCACGCCCGCCCCCACGCCATCGAACCCCACGCAGGGCGCTGTGCCTGAACAGCCCGCGCCGCCCGGTCTGTCGGAACTGGTCAGCGCGACCCCGTGGCAGGGGTTGCGCCAATTTACCGACGCCCGCATCGCCCTGGGCCGCGCGGGTGTCAGCCAACCCACCGGCGCCCATCTGGCGTTTCAACTCGCCCATGCGCAGGCGCGTGATGCGGTGCATCTGCCGCTGGACGTGCCAGGTGTCGCCGCCAGCCTGCACAGCCTGGGCCTGCCCACGCTGATGCTGCACAGCCAGGCCAGCGACCGCGCCACCTACCTGCAGCGCCCCGATCTGGGGCGGCGGCTGGACGCCCCTTCGCTGGCCGCCCTGGCCGATTGGCGCGCTGCCGCGCAGGTCCAAGGCGCTGTGACGCACGGCACTGGCGCCGCGCCGTTTGATCTGGCCTTGGTGGTGGTGGATGGCTTGTCGGCCCTGGCCATCCACCAAAACGCGGCGCCGCTGGTGGCCGAGCTGCTGGCGCGGCTGCAGGCGGACACCCCACAGCCTTGGTCCATCGCACCGGTGAGCGTGGTGGAACAGGGTCGGGTCGCCATTGGTGACGAGGTGGGCGCGGCGTTGGCGGCCCGCATGGTGGTGGTGCTGATTGGCGAGCGCCCGGGTTTGAGCTCGCCCGACAGCCTGGGGCTGTACATCACCTGGGCGCCCAAGGTGGGCACGCTGGATGCGGCGCGCAACTGCATCTCCAACGTGCGCCCGGCCGGTTTGTCCACCGCTGCAGCAGCCGCCACGGCGCACCAGTTGCTCAAGCGGGCGCGCAGCCAGCAACTGACCGGGGTGGGTCTGAAAGATGAGGTGGATCATCAGCTCTCACCCTCATCGGCGACAGAGGCCGACCCGCGCCCGTTGGCCCTGTGGCACAACGGCAGCGCGCGGCAGTACCCCAAGCGCGCGGACGGTTCGCGCTAAAGTCGGGTCCATGTCACCCTTGACCCTCACTGAACCCCAGCGCCAAGCCTTGCTGCAAGCCGCCCGCGCCGCCCAACGCATGGCCTATGCGCCCTATTCCCACTACCCGGTGGGTGCCGCCGTGCTGGACGAGCAGGGTCACATCCACGCCGGGTGCAATGTGGAAAACGCCGCTTACCCTGAGGGGCTGTGCGCTGAAGCCGCTGCGCTGAGCGCCATGGTGTTGGCGGGTGGCCAGCGCGCCCGGGCGGTGCTGGTGGTGGGCAACGGGGGTCAAAACCATAGCGCCTGGACCACACCCTGCGGTGGCTGCAGGCAAAAATTGCGCGAATTTAGTGGTGCGGATCTGGCCGTCCTCTGCGCCAACGACACAGCGCTGGGGCCCAGCTACACCTTGGCGCAATTGCTGCCTGAGAGCTTTGGGCCGGATCACCTGAGCAAGCCATGAGCAAACCACCCGCAGCGCACAACCCAAACACACTCAACCATGAACGCCCTTGACACCATCACCCACCGCGCCGGACAGCTGCAGCCACGCATCGCCGTGGTGCTGGGCTCAGGCTGGGGCGGCTTGACCGAGCACATCGTGGATGCCATCCAGATTGCGTACACCGAGCTGGACGGTTTTCCGCAGCCCACCGTGGCCGGGCACGGCGGCACGCTCTGGCTGGGGCGCATTGGCGCGCAGTCGGTGGCGGTGATGAGCGGGCGCCAACACGGCTACGAGTCTGGCGCGGTCGACGGCATGGCCGTGCCGCTGCGCGCCCTGCAAGCGCTGGGTTGCCACACGCTGGTGCAGACCAACGCGGCAGGCAGCGTGCGCCCCGACATGCCGCCGCACAGCCTGATGCTGATCACCGACCACCTGAACCTGCCGCAACGCTCGCCGCTGGTGGGGCAAGCCGGTAACAGCCGGTTTGTGAATATGGTCGATGCCTATGATCCAGAGCTGAATCGTCTTGCAGCCCGGGTAGCCCAAGGGCAAGGAGCGACGCTTTTTGAGGGCATCTACGCCTGGTTTCTGGGGCCGCAGTTTGAAACCCCGGCTGAGATCCGCATGGCACAGCGCCTGGGTGCTGACGCGGTGGGCATGAGCACCGTGCCTGAGACGATTTTGGCGCGGCACTTGGGGCTGCGGGTGCTGGCGCTGTCCATGATCACCAACTTTGGCGCGGGCATGTCGGCTGAGACCCTGAGCCATGCCCACACCTTGAGCCAGGCACAAGAAGGCAGCGCACGCGCCAGCCGCTTGCTGGCGGACATCCTGGCGGCCTTGCCCTGAGGCTGCATGCGAATTTTTGATCCTATGACGACCCCCAACATCGCCCCCAACTTGCCGCAAGACCTGCCAACCAGCGCCCGCACCGCCCTGAGCTGCCTGGACCTCACCAGCCTGAACGATGCCGATACCGAGGCCGACATCAGCCAACTCTGCCAACGCGCCCAAAGCCCGCTCGGCCCGGTGGCCGCGGTGTGCGTCTGGCCGCGCCTGGCCGCTTTTGCACGGGCGCAATTACCTGCCCACATTGCCGTGGCCGCCGTGGCCAACTTTCCGCATGGCAACACCGATGTGGACGCTGCGGTACGCGACACGCTGCACATCGTGGACGCCGGTGCGCAAGAGGTGGATGTGGTGCTGCCCTACCGCGCGCTGATCGCCGGTGACGATCAAGCGGTAGCCGCGCTGCTTGGGGCCGTGCGCAACGCCTGCCCGGGGCTGCTGCTCAAGGTGATTCTGGAAACCGGCGAGCTGAAAACGCCGGCGCTGATCCACCGGGCCAGCCAGCTGGCCCTGCAAGCCGGGGCTGACTTCCTGAAAACCAGTACCGGCAAAACCCCGGTCAACGCCACACCGGAGGCGGCGCAAGTCATGCTGGCAGCCATTGCGGCTGGCCCGGCGGCCAGGGACAAAGTGGGTTTCAAAGCCTCGGGCGGCATCCGTACCGTGCAGGAAACCATGCGGTACGAGGCGCTTGTGGCACACACGCTGGGCACTGATGCGTTGACGCCCCAGCGCTTTCGCATCGGCGCCAGCAGCCTGCTGGGCGACATTGAGACGGTGCTGAACCCGGCTGCGACCCCCGCGCAAGCGCCTGCCAGCGGGTACTGAACGCCGCGCGCCACGTGCCCAGCTTGGGCACCTTGCTCAATAATGTCCGGCCCGCCTGTGCCGCGGGCCCTCTCGTCCACACCACAGGAGACACACCATGCGCTTGCCGTTCGTCCAACTGTTTTCCTTCGTCCCCGGCGCCTGCGCCCTCGCGCTGGGGCTTGCCGCCGCACCCGCCAGCGCGCAAAAAGGGCCCTTCATGCTCTCCAGCCCGGACCTGGCCATGGGCACTTTTGACAACAAATTTGTGTTGAACGGTTTTGGCTGCCAGGGCGGCAATGTGTCGCCCGCACTCGTTTGGCAAAACGTGCCGCCCGGCACCAAGTCACTCGCGCTGCAGGTGTTTGACCCCGACGCGCCCACCGGCGCGGGCTTCTGGCACTGGACGGTCTACAACCTGCCGCCCACGTTGACCGCGCTGCCCCAAGGCGCGGGCAATGCCGCAGCCAAGCTGCCCACCCCGGCCTATGGCGGTGCCACCGACTACCTGGACACCGGCGCCACCGGTGGTAACGGCAACTACGGCGGCCCCTGCCCGCCTGTGGCCGACAAGCCGCACCGCTACATCTTCACCCTCTACGCGCTGGCGGTGGACGACGTTGCCAAGGCCGGTGGCATCCCCAAAACCGGCAGCCCCTCGCTGTATTCCTTTGTGCTGAACAAAGGTCTGGGCGCCTTGCTGCTGGACAAAGCCAGCTTCACCGCCACTTACGGTCGCTAAACACCCACATCCACAGGAACCCCCATGCTGGCCCAGGAAATCATCCGCATCAAACGCGACGGCCACACCCTAGAACGCCCCCACATTGACAGTTTTGTGAAGGGCCTGGTCGACGGCTCCTGGAGCGAAGGCCAGGCCGCCGCGCTGGCCATGGCCATGTTCCTCCAAGGCATGAGCCACCTTGAGACCGTGGCGCTGACCCAGGCCATGACGCACTCGGGTCTGGTGATGGACTGGTCGAAAGCCAACTTGAGCGGCCCGATCCTGGACAAACACTCCAGCGGCGGTGTGGGCGACAAGATCAGCCTGATGCTCGCGCCCCTGGTGGCGGCCTGCGGCGGCGTGGTGCCGATGATCTCGGGCCGGGGCCTGGGCCACACCGGCGGCACCCTCGACAAACTCGGCAGCATCCCGGGCTACAAGACCACGCCTGACGTGGCCGCGCTGCACCACGCATTGCAAGCCGCAGGCTGCGCCATCATTGGCCAGACGGCAGACCTGGCCCCGGCCGACCGGCGGCTCTACGCCATCCGCGACGTGACGGCCACGGTGGAGTCGGTGCCGCTGATCACCGCCAGCATCTTGTCCAAAAAACTTGCCGCCGGGTTACAAGGCCTGGTGATGGATGTGAAGGTGGGCAACGGCGCGTTTGCCGACTCATTGGACATGGCCAGCACCCTGGCCGAGTCGCTGGTGCAGGTGGCCACCGGTGCGGGCCTGCCCACGCGTGCCTGGATCACCGACATGAACCAGGTGCTGGGCCACACCGCAGGCAATGCGCTGGAGGTGTTGGAAGCCGTGGCTTTCCTCAAAGGCCAGGCCACCGAGCCGCGCCAGCTGGAAGTGACCCGCCGCCTGAGCGCCGAGCTGCTGCTGATGGGTGGCCTGGCCGTGGATGAGGCCGAAGCGCTACAAAAAATAGACCAGGCTTTGCAGAGTGGACAAGGGCTGGAGCAGTTTTCACGCATGGTGACTGCACTCGGTGGCCCGGCCGACTTTGTGGAGCGCCCAACCCATTACCTGGCCAGTGCTCCGGTCACGCTGGCCGTGCCCGCACCCCGCAGCGGTTTTGTCTCCAGCATGGCCACACGTGACATTGGCTTGGCGGTGGTCGAACTCGGTGGCGGCAGACGCCTGGCCAGCGACACGGTGGACCCGCGTGTCGGTTTCTCAGACGTTGTCCAGATTGGCCAAGCGGTGCAGGCGGGTGAACCGTTGGCGATGGTGCACGCCGCTGACGACGCGTCTGCGGAACGCGCTCGCCAGTCCTTGTTGACGCTGATTCACATTGGTGAAGCAGCCCCGGTGCTGGCGCCTGTGCTGGTCAAATACATCACTGATTAGGCAAAAAATTGGCTCTATTCCTTATCTTTTGGGCTAGATAATGAAAGTGAATTTTTGTAAAAGTTATTTATAAACAATGACTTACATCGCGGTTCATTATCCTGGGCTACAAAAACCACGGTGATTCTCAGAAGCGCATCGTGCCGTTAGATTCGGAATCTGGCGCCGTCAATTTCGCAATTTTGGCGCCGTGAAATTCGGAATCAACTCTGAGCTTGGTGCCGCTCTTGCCGCGCCGCCAGCG